>Ga0075120_10000888_pt1 | contig 24505 bp, 20 predicted proteins | sample AntAceMetag02UKL_FD_69792 | JGI IMG/M metagenome (GOLD analysis project Ga0075120, IMG submission 69792) | Saline lake microbial communities from Ace Lake, Antarctica - Antarctic Ace Lake Metagenome 02UKL | ecosystem: Environmental > Aquatic > Non-marine Saline and Alkaline > Saline | place...
GCAATAGCGATAGCATCGGCCATCTTCCCTGTCGCATTTAAACAATGCCACAGTCTGGGCATTGTGTGTTTTCATGTATGGGCAAAGCGCAACGCATGCGCCACAGCCGGTACAGAGCCCAGTGTCTATAATTGAAGACAAAAGCGTTTCCTGGTTTGTAGCTCTGGTTTTTGTCATAATTGTATTTCCCCTTTAGTCTAATTAATTTTTTATTCCATGGCTCTCTTGATAAACTTTTCAGCTTTATCAATGAAATCCAGAAAAAAGTCCACCTTTTCCTCACTCAACGCCATAAAATAATTCTTGAATCTCCCTTCTATGGTTTCGCGCCAGTGTTTGTGCGCATAGTAGGCGGCCTTGCCCTTGAAAATCAGTTTGACAATAGACCGAGAGTTGTTCTTCCGTTCCGGAGCAAGATAATACTCGCCCTGCTTTTGAAAAAATATCAATTTCAGGCAAGCATGATAAGGCCTGCTACCCAGCTTGTGGCACCTTTATTAGATAAATTTGATTTTTCCACTTTTGCGGCAGACCATCCTGAAGACAACATTAATTGAGTGACATCAATACCAAAACCTGACATAGAGGGGCGGGCAGACTCTATATGGCGGCAGGGTTTATTTTCTGCTACAACACAGCATTTTTCCTGATCATCACAAAACAATTTTTTACATGATCCACCCGCGAATCCTTTTGATTTTTTAAAACCAATTTCCATGGCTTTTTGCTCTATTGCTGCTACTATCTGATGAAGCAGCTTTGAGACACCCTTTCGCTCAGCAGAAAACATGATGGATGTCGGTAATTCTATTTTTATGGTAATGGAATATCTGCTCTGCACCTGCCACTTCCTAAATTCGGTGGGCCCTTCCACATGGGGTGGGCAGCTTGCTGCAAGACCATAATTCGGACAGATATAATCCCCATTACAAAGTGCTGCCAAATTATCTTTAACCTGAATCTCTTTGGAGGATATAATGGCAGCAGAAGTTGCTCCAAGCCTTGTTGCTTCCTGAGTTAACCGTTCAAGCTGTTGTTTTTGATTCAATATATTTTCCATTTTTCATATTATAGTTATATTTAAACAATTTGTATTTCAAAAAGTCATCCTGTTATTAATACGATTAGATTTTCCTGCTCTTTTTTCACAGGATAAAGAGTGATCGGATGAGGTTTTCAGTTCCAATGCTTTACCCAAATCGATTGTCAGCTTCCCATCTGCATAATTCCAGCTGCCATCTATTCCGGGTTTGGTGGTCGCCGATATACCCAGCAATCGCTGAAAAAAACTTCTTTTCAAAAATTTTATGTCCATGTTCTCTTCCTTTTTATATTTGCTTATGCTTCAGTTAAAAATTCCCCCACTTTTTATTGCACCTTTCAATTGCTTGATTTTTCATTGCAAGAGATGCATGGGGTTTTATATCCATTTTATATCCGCCGATGTCAATAACCCATTGATCAGGGTTTAATTTCTTTTCCGATTGGGCATCTACTATTTGGTGTTGGCTTAAATTTATGCTAAAACTGTTTTTGCAAAGCCATCCATGTCTTGTTCCGGATAGGCCGGGGCAAAATGGGTGATGGCATCTGACATATTCATTTCCCGGATACTGGCATAAGGTGATAAATTTCTGATTCTTCAAGGGAATAAATCTGTATCTTATCAAACGCCACATCAAAGATGCTTCTTAAGGATGGCCGGAAACTTAAAACCCCTAATAAACACAGCACGGCAGTTCCGATTGCAGCAAAAAGTGGAGAAAAATAACCCGGGATATCAACCGAAATTTCATGGGCAGGCATGATCAAAACATATTCTGGAAGTTACATTCATGGAAGGTTGCTGCATGGATTCTCCCGGGAATCAAACATTACTGTCTGCGAGCAGGCTTGTGATATTGTCGCAAAGCACTGCTTTTCTAATGTTATTATTAATATTCAATCTGTAAATTTTATTCAGTTCTGATTCAGGATCTCCGAATGGAAAGTCTGATCCAAACATTATTCGCTCGTGGCCGTAGGTTTCAATATAATCCGATATTTCAAAGGATGATGCAAGTGCAGTATCTGTATAAACATCCGGGTTATCCCACAGGCCATAATTTTTTATTGCAGTGTACCCGCCGTTCAGTCCCCCCAAATGGGGTATGATTACCCTTACTCCAGGAGCCAGTTTTTCAATAAACAGGATAGTGTTTTTTAACTCCTCTTCAAGAACAACAGGCATGTTCCGCTTTTTTATCTCAGCAATGGCATTCCTGCATTCGGTTGAATCATAGTTGTATAAAGGCTCGTTGGAGTGCCGATGCCATTTTATGCCTTTGTGTTTAGGGGTCAGCTGCCGGACCTGAAAATCATTCCAGATGAAAAGGTATGGTATGACCAAAAGATCTTTATTCCCAATTCCCAAAAGATACTCATTGGCCTGTTTTCTTTTTTTCTGCCATTGGTCTGTATCTTTGAATTGAAAATCGTACCGGTTATAAATTTCCATGACAGGAGGAAACATTACAACCTGTTTGATCTGGGTTTTTTCAACATATGAAAAATATGCTTCAAAAGACTGATCAAAAGTATGGTCCAGGATGCCGCAATGTGCGTGACTGTCAATCACAAAGTCTTTTATATCCATAATAAAATCCTTGATTTTGAACAGGATACAATAATCCATAATAAAACCAAAGCGTTTTTAAAGTAAAAATCAAGACTTTGTGAAATCGTTTAGAGTCTATTTTCAAAAATCTCCCGAAACCCTTGAAATGGCGGTCTTTTTTGACGCATGACTTGATTTTATTAATCGACATTCCTTCAATAGTTCAAACCGCTTCTGTAAAACACGACCTGAACAAGGCGCAGACAAAAGCGCTGGCAAGGCTTAATTTACTCCTGGTACTCTATACACTTTAATCTGTAATAATGCCTTGTGGCAGCGGCTGCGGGTCATAAAGTTGAATTAAAAACTCAATGCTGAAAAAGATTCATATACCTATGTGGGGTTATCCAAATCTTGTGTGGACTGAGCCCTACGATTGCCAGTAACCGCTTTTAAATTTTAATTCAAACCCTTTATAGATAGACAGTATAGTCGCTTTTTGACTATCTAAAAATATCGCCAAAAGTGTAATGAAAATTATTGGGGTTTGAGTTCGTGTCTTGACTTTTGTTTCTTAATCATAGCATAATCATATAAAAGTTCTAAACAAAATTGTACTGCTGCCAAACCACGATAAAGTATATCTTTAATTAGGAAGTGGTCCTGTTGCCTTTTTTATCAATGAAAAATAAAAATAGCGGCAATGGTCATTCACTGCATTATTTACGATTATAAATTGAATAGGAGGTTTTGTATGGACGAAAAGTGGGGACGAATTTTTGTTATAATTTTACTGGTGGTCTCTTTTTTTACTGCAGGTAACGCCTTTGCCGGTGCAAACGATCTGGCTAAACAGGCTGGCAAAATCATCCGGAATGCAGAACGAAAAATGCACAGCGGCAAAAACACAGAGGCTGACACCCTTCTCAATGAAGCAGCCGCTCTCATCCACCAGGGGAAGACGGAAGATCCGAACAATCAAAAAATCATGCAGGTTGAAAAAAAATTTGAGCGCATACGAAAGGCTATCGATAAAAAGCTTGGCAGCAAAGCAGCAACGCCATCATCTTCCGGAAGGGTTTTGCCCCCTAAACCCAAACCAAAATCGATGTCATCACAATCTTCCGCACCGACTGAAACAGCTAAAAAATCCATCAAGAGCAATCTCCCCAGTGGGGTGACAAAACGGCTGAAAGACATTACCAATCACCTGAACAACGCCGAAAAATACGCTGCCAATAACGCCCGAAAGGCGGACTACAAAATTAAAAAGGCCTCAGAGCTGTTTGATGAAATTGAACAAAATTACAACGGCCAGTTCGACCCGGCCGACCCCGACTTTGCCGCTGTACAAACCCGTTTTACCGAACTCATCAGCAAAGTCAGTGAACAGGGTGCTGCAGAGGCCAAAGCCAAGACCGATGCTGCAAAGGCCAAAGCTGCAAACAAAAAACAATCAGAAGAGTGGGTGGCAAAGTTCCAGGGCTATCTCTCCTACCCCGGGCAAGAGGGGCACAATCCTGACCAGGTTGTCTTTGTTCCAGGCACATCTGAACCGGAAAAGTTTGCAGATGCCCAAAAACGCTACGAAGCCTTTAAAGCATTCTATGAAGAGTACAAAAAAATGGAATTTCCCAATGGCAAAACATGGGAACTCGAAGATCTGGCAGACAACCAGGCACCCCTCTGCCTGAAAAATTTTGAGGAAGGTTTTGCGAGCCGGATCGAGTCCGTTTACGGGGATGCTGAACGAGATATTAACTCTGCCATGGCTCAATTGGAGAAAGACAACGGGTGGAAATCCGATAAGACCATCAAACCGAACCTGGTGGATCACAAATGGATGACCTCCATTCGCGAGGCCACACAGAAAGTTATTACTGCGTTAGGGGAATCTGATCCCAAACGAAAAGAAATCCAGGCTAAATTCGATGCCCTTGTGGCCAAAGATAACGAGAATCGACAGATTCGAAAAGAGCGCACCTTCATGACACCTGATCGCTACACCGGCAGTGATCTTAATGAATTAAAGAAAAAAGCTGAATCATTAGTGAAAAAAGATAAAACAGAGGGCGGTGATCCGTTGCGCAGCACCATTATTTCAAAAAACTGGCAGGAACAGACTGTGAAGGAATGGACCGACACCACCAAAACCACATGGAGAATCCGAACCACCCGAAGCGTGACCGGCCAGGTGGCGGCCAGAACCTCTGACGGTGTCAGACTCATCACCGTGGCCCTGGCCAAAGACAAACAAAGCGATGGAAACTGGAGTGCTCTTTACGGAAACTTGCACCAATACTCCGACCCAATGCTCGAATCCAACGTCAATAAATAACAATCTGGCAGATGTACTACAACCACAAAGGGTGGGCCGATGCTTATCAGCTCACCCTTTAAAGCCCAAAAGGTAATATCCTATGTGACAAAAGCGGATAGATGCTTCTGGGTCATATTAAAAGAAACCCGGACAAAATGGCAACTGAAAACTTCAGTTGGGGAGCACCCAGGGTAGTCTCTGAGATTCTGATGCTTGGTTAAGCGGTTTACCTTGTGACTTGAGCTAAACAGGAAATTCACAGGTGACTCAGTCAGCATAAAAAATTAGACCGGTGACATAATTTGCATCATACATGACCTCCCGAGCATTCAACAATTCAAATGGTATCTGTAAAAAAATCTCTGATTTATCTTGAAATACTATTGAGTATAGATGGTATTATCTGTCAAGAGTCAAAATCTATAAGTTACCAAGCGCTTCTTTCACCAGTTCTCGCTTTTAAAAACAATTATAGACCACCACATCTGGTATTGACAATATTTCTGTTTCAGATTTAAAATTCCAATGGTACCTTCCAGAATAATTGATGTTGTGAATTTGTGAGAGTTTTTCAATCTCACTCACACACATTCATGGCTCAATTATTCTGGGGCAAACAGTTTCGCTTTTTCCGCATATTTTAAGCTGAAACCCGAATTCTTTTCGAGATCCGAATCTTCAGCTATCCCTTCAGGATCTATGTAGACGAAACTTTGTTCTTCAGTCGCAGGATAAGTTCTTTTTCCAGGTGTTGAATGATAATTTTTAATGTACGGCTTTCCTGGACAGGACCGGAATTATTCCAACCCATTTTCATTGCCCGGTCCTTTATTTCTCTAAATTGGGTTAAAGAATCGGCAACGGCCTTCCAGGCAAAAAGTTTTTGCAGGATATGGCGCTCTTCCGAGGTTAAGTCTTTGGCAGTATCTATGGTTTTTCCATGGTCTATTGTTATAATCACTTCTGGTTTTTTCCCGGCAAATGAAATATTCGTTTATAAAGGGTTTATTTCTTTAACTTAAGATAATTTGTACTGCTGATTACAGGTTGAATTCTTCAGCCCACATTAAAAATCTTTTTGCATGATCTTTACTTATTTTTCCAAGTTCATCGATAATTTGAATTGTGGTTATTTTTTTGTCGGCGTATTTTGGGTTTTTGGAGTGATATTTGTCTGCAGCACAGATAATTTTTTCTTCAAGGCTTATGGGAACCATATCTCTGTGGGGCAATGGAATATTGTTTAAAAGAATGTTTTCTTTTGTAATTCCAGCACCAGTATGTCGTTCACAGACAAGGCCGTATTCAGGGGGCAGGCCATGTTCATCCAAAAGCTTTTTCCCAAGGTATCCGTGACAGATATAAAGTTTTTCACCTGTACAGCCAATGGCATGGGCCTGGGTCAAAAAAATGCCGATATCATGGAGCATGGCAGCCTTTTCAATAAACTCAAGATCAGGGTTTAAGTGCATCTGACTGCGGGCAATCTCAAGGCTCTTTTCCGTGACAATCCGGCTGTGCTCAACAAGGACCTGGTAAGGTTTTGTGCCTGCAGTATAAAATTTTTCAATGATGGCAAGGGGATTCATTTTTATGAGAGTAAAACTCCTTCAATAAACGGGTCCAGGTCTCCATCCAGGACTCTGTCCACATCCCCCATTTCAAAATCTGTTCTATGGTCTTTAACCATCCTATAGGGATGAAGAACATAGGATCTGATCTGGCTACCCCAGGCAATATCATCTTTGCCGTCATGGAGGTTTTGCATTTTTTTATCCTGCTTGTCTTTTTCAAGCTGGTAAAGCCTTGACTTTAAAACTTTAAAGGCAATCTCTTTGTTGCGGTGCTGGGAGGATTCCTGCTGGCACTGGGCCACCACACCCGTGGGAAGATGGGTGATCCTGACGGCACTGCTGGTCTTGTTCACATGCTGGCCGCCGGCACCGCTGGCTCTATACACATCAATTCTCAGATCTGACTCATCAATATCGATTTTAATTTCATCTTTTATTTCAGGATAGACAAATACTGATGCAAAGGATGTATGCCGTTTCCCGCTTGCGTTATAGGGTGAAATCCTCACAAGGCGGTGGACTCCGGATTCAACCTTCATAAACCCATAACAATTAACTCCTGACACACGAAGGGTTGCGCCCTTAATCCCGGCTTCATCCCCTGATTGATAGTCAATAACCTGATATTTATATCCTTTTTTATCAATCCATCGGGTGTACATGCGAAACAGCATTTCCGCCCAATCCTGGGAATCTGTCCCACCGGCACCGGCATTAATGGAAACAAGAGCATCTCTTGCATCATCTTCGTCGTTAAGGGTGATCTGTATTGAAAATTTTTTTATTTTTTTCTCAAGTATGGATAAAAGGGTGGCCACTTCATTTTCAATCTCCTTATCCGACTCTTCAAGGGCAAGTCCCAGAAGGACCTCTGCATCTTCAATATCCTGGTAAATATTTTTCCAGGTTTCCAGAAGATTTAAAAGCAAGGTTCTTTCTTTTAAGAGATCTGTTGCTTTGTCTGAATCGTTCCAGAAATCTTCTCGGGAAATAATTAGTTCAAGTTCACGGAACCGCTTTTGCTTTACAGGAAGGTCAAAGATACTCCTTGAGTTTTTCGGCTTTGGTATATATCGCTTGAATATTTTGGTTTAATTCTACACTCATTTTAATTTCTCCTAGACTTTTTTCCAAAACTTTTTCCTGAACCCTTTTACCATAAAAACCATGAAAATTGCAACTATTGAACAAATGGCAAAGACATCCCCGTATTTTGTATAAAAACTGATCTGGTTCAGGACTGGAACTTGTCGTGTAACGGCCCGATCTGTGAATAAAGCCGTTGTTTCAAGAATTTTCCCTTTAGGATCAATAAAACCTGAAATCCCGGTATTTGCCGCTCTTGCTATGGTTCTGCGGGTTTCAACTGCCCTGAATACAGCAATTGAAAAATGCTGGACTGCTGCCGATGTATGACCAAACCAGGCATCATTGGTAATGGCGGTGAGGATATCAGCCCCGTTTTTTACAAAACGGGATGCAATGGATGGAAACAAAATTTCAAAACAAATCAGCACCCCTGTTTTGTTAATGACCTTCAGGTTACTTGTGACCTTTAGGTTATTTATGACCTTCTGGTTAGTTGTGACCTTCGGGTAATAATCATTGAATTCAAGGGGGTTAAATGTTTTATCGCCCGTGGAAAAATCACCTGCCTGGGCCGTAAGCTTCCCTAAAAATGTCAGATACTCCCCAAAAGGAACATACTCTCCAAATGGCACAAGGTGAGTCTTGTCATAGGTTCCTGTAATAATCGAAAACCGGTTAAACATATACGCCCGGTTATAAAATTTTGTTTTGTTTTCATCTCTTTTAAATGCCGGGCTTCCAATTAAAAAATTTGTTTTTAATTCCCTTACTAATTGATCCACCTGGTTTGACAGATTTTTATCATATCCGTAATAAAACGGTAAAGCCGTTTCCGGCCAAATCACAAGGTCAGGCTTTTCTGATAAACCCGCCTTATTAAATTCGCCCTGGGAAAGATGGATATATTTTTCCAGCGTCCGGATCTTAAACGGGTCACTCCATTTTAAATCCTGTTTAATATTTCCCTGAACAATAGTAAGGGTCGTTTTTTTTGCTTTTTCAATTTGAGAATTTAAGGTATTGATTTTTTGATCCCCGTAAAAAATAACGCCTGCCAACAGGATGCTAGTATACATGATGGGGAAAACATGTTTTTTGTGCAGTCCTTTTTTAAGGGACAACCCCAGGGTCGCCAAAAGATAATTGATAAGAACGATAAGAAATGACACGCCATAAACCCCGGAAAAATCTGCAATCTGGATTAACAACAGGTTTTCATACTGGCTGTAGCCCAGAGCCCCCCAGGGAAAGCCTGTAAAAGCATAGGTCCTGATATATTCAAGCCCCGTCCAAACACAGGCGGCAGCAAGGGGTGCAACCCAGCAATTTGCATCCATCTGTTTTAAAAGAAAGGCAAAAATGGCCGGGTATAGTGACAGATAAAGACATAAAAGAATGAGTGTGGAAACAGCGAGAACTGGGTGAAGTCCGCCATAAACAGTTAAGGTCGGGACAATCCAGTAAATAAGGGTGAGAAAATGAAAGAGACCTGCGATAAAGCCACTGTAAAAAGATTCTTTTGCTGTCATTGACCCCATGGACATAAACCAGGGGACCATGGCAAAAAAAACCAGGTACGATAAATTTGCTTTAGGAAAAGACAGGGTCAGAGCCAGGCCGCTTATCAAGGCTGGAATATATTTCAGCAAAACAATGTTTTTATTTTGATGGACCATTCATTTCTTATCTTATATTTTTAAAAAAAGTCTGCTATACTTAACTCAACTTTCGGTATTAAGTTCTTGCAGACGGGGTCAGGCTTGTTTTATTGTGTTTTTATCCATAAATCTATATCAAAAATGCAATAATGCAAGCCTGACCCCCACTCAAATTTGACAACTCCGAAAGTTGAGTACTTAACAATTAGTAGATAGGCAGTCAAATGATAGAATCTTTAACCGGTAATTTTTTATGAAACCTGAACATAAAAGCGTTAAAAAATCTTTCAAAGGCCTTTCCATAAAAAAAGAGCCTTTCAATAAACAGGCATTGACCTCCCGGGAAATGAAAGCCGTTTTGGAATCTTCCCCTGCAGGGATTGGAATCATAAAAGACAGGGTTCTTGGCTGGACCAATGATGTTTTCTGTTCAATGCTCGGGTATGAGCCTGATTCTCTCAATGGGGAAAATACAAGATGTTTATATGCTGATCAAAAAGAATATGACAGGGTCGGGAATGAATTGTATTCCAAATTGGATACACATGGCAAAGGCCTTGTTGAAACAACACTGAAAAAAAAAGATGGCAATTGCATTGACTGCATGATCAGGATTTCAAGACTCAACGCAACTGATCCGTCAAAAGGCATTATCTTTGTTATTACGAATATCTCAGAACTCAAGCGGCTTCAGGTTCAGGCTCAACAGGCCCAGAAAATGGAAGCCATCGGGTTATTGGCGGGTGGAGTATCCCATGATTTCAACAATATTCTAATGGGTATTCAGGGGCACTTATCATTATTGCAGATTGATGTATCTGACACCCAAAAAGTAACGACCCATGCCAAGCGTATTGGCCGGCTTGTGGAAACTGCATCTGAACTTACAAAGCGGTTGCTTGGATTTGCAAGGGGGGGGAAATATCAGATTTCAACATTGAATGTAAATCAGCTGTTTGCATCTAGTTTGACTCTTTTTAAGCCTGCCCGAAAAGATATTATCATTCATGAAAACTATGAAGAAAATCTCCAGCCCGTAAATGCAGACCATTCCCAGCTTGAGCAGGTCTTTTTGAACTTGTTGGACAATGCATCCCAGGCCATTATTGAATCAGGCGATATTTTCGTGACAACCCAAAATATTATTATTCATAAGGACAATGATTATCCCTTTGAGGTCAAGCCCGGGCCATATGTTAATTTAACGATGAAAGATACAGGCATTGGCATGGATCTGGAAACCCAGAAAAAAATTTTTGACCCGTTTTTTTCCACAAAAGAAATTGGCAATAACAAGGGTCGAGGGCTGGGATTGTCTACTGTTTATGGTATCATAAAAAATCATGGCGGTTTTATTCTGGTTAACAGTGAAAAAGGCAAAGGTGCCAGTTTTCATATCTATTTGCCCGCATCCAATAATATCCCGGCAAAAGAGATAAAAAAGGAATCCCTTCCCTTTGATCACATGGAAAAAGGATCTGAAACCGTGTTGCTGGTGGATGATGATGAAGCGGTTATCGATATCGGTAAAAAATTTCTGGAATACCTGGGTTATAACCCCATAATTGCAAAAAATGGACCGGAGGCAGTTGAAATATTCAAGCGTTGCAAAGACGAAATTTCTTTGGTTGTCCTTGACATGATAATGCCAGAAATGGATGGGAAACAAGCTTTTTCCGAAATCAAAAATATCCAGGGAGATGCTAAAATACTCATATCCACGGGCCAGGCTATTGATGATAAAATAGAAGGATTTTTAAACCAGGGATGCCATGGATTTATTCAAAAACCATTTTCCCTGAATACATTTGCACAAACCCTGCGAAAAATACTGGATAAAACCTAAAAACTTATAGTGCCTGACCGCAAACCCCGTGTTTGGGCGAAAAGTTGCCCATATGCAAGGCACAAGAAATTCTGAAACCGGAGTGTACTACTGTACATGAGGCCACTCTTATAATTTGGTAGGATTTCGATGTAACGCCGCAGATGGGTGAGTTTGTGAGCATTGCTCCTCTACGAGCCGTTCAAACACTACTAAATCATTCCGCCATTTACCCCTAGGACCTGACCATTAACATAGGCTGCTTCTTTTGAACATAAAAAGGCTGTTGCATGGGCTACCTCTTCTGGTTTTCCAAGCCTTTTAGCCGGTATTGTGTCCATTATCCGCTCTAAATTCATACCGTCAAGCATTTGGGTTTCAATAAATCCGGGAGACACGGCATTGACTGTAATATTTCTGTTTCCAACCTCCCTTGCCAGGGCTTTTGTGGCCCCGATAAGACCGGCTTTTGAGGCGGAATAATTCACCTGGCCTGCATTTCCCATCTGCCCTGCCGCTGATACCACATTGACAATCCTGCCAAACCGGTTTTTCAGCATATTCTTTAACACGGGCTTTGTTACATTATAAAAACTGGTCAGATTGACGTCAATTACATTTTGCCAGGCATCCTTTTTCATCATGGCCAGCAATTTATCATCCCGGATACCGGCGTTATTAATCAGGATATCAATTGCTGCACTTTTTTGAAGAATGGCTTTCACTGCCTTCAGGGATTCGTCAGCGCTTGTAACATCAAAGGGCAATAATGCAGCCTGTCCGTTGTTGCTGTTTATTTTTTCAAGCGTCTCCTGTGCAGATGTCTTATTGGACAGATAATTGATATAGACAAATATGTTGCGCTTTGCCAGCTCAATGGCAATGGCTTTTCCTATTCCTCTGCCTGCGCCTGTAACAAGAGCAACCTGATTTGAGCTTTGGGTCATGGAATCTCCAAAATGCTTTGGTTTGCAGTTAAATAAAAAAATTGCCTTTACCATTCACAAAAATTCATTTCTATAAATTTTATAGGCTTTTGCAGGATTTTTTGGAATAGTGTTTTTTAATACCGCTTTACAATATCTGAGTCAAATGGTATTTTAATCAAATTATCAGATGATTGATTTACCAGTATCATCAGGAGTTAATATGAAACATATAGAGATACGGTTTGGAGATAACATTGAAACACAAACCACTGAAGAAAAATCTTTTGAAGGCCTGTTTCAATCCGTCAATCCCATGTTTTGTTTTTCAAAACGGATATGGAAACCCCAGATGGATATACTTGAGACAAGAAGTGAAATCATTATCCAGGTTGAAATAGCAGGTGTAAAAAGAGAAAATATTGTTATTGAAGTCAGCAACAAAGCCGTTAAAATTTCAGGTAGTAGAAAAAGTAATCATCCTGACCAAACAGCCACATACAGACTTGCAGAAATACAATTTGGACAATTTGAACGGGTTTTGTACCTGCCAAGTATTATTGATGTTGAAAAAGTATCTGCTATCTTTTCCAATGGTTTTTTAGAGCTTACCCTGGGAAAATTTTTCAACAAAGAAATTAAGGGGAAACGAAATGTTTCCATAGATTTCATTTAAGCCATAGATTCCAAAAGGAACCCCTAGAATAATGGATGATCTTAAGGCTCCCTCACACAATATAACTTCAGATAATATTCCCAATATTATACCAATTCTTCCCATCGTTGACACCAACCTTTTCCCCAAAATGGTATTGCCTCTGTTATTGATTCAAAATGAAGCCGTGGAGCTGATTGATGAGGCCATGTCCGGGAACAGGATGCTGGGACTGCTTTTATCCAGACGATCTGATATTGATTCCAGACACACGGCAAATGATCTCCACATGATCGGTACCATAGCCATTATTTTAAAAATGTCCAAAATGGAAGATGATAAAGCCCAGCTTTTAATACAGGGTTTAGACCGTTTCAGGGTCAAAAAATTTCTTCAGGGCAAAAAGTATATGCAGGCCCAAATTGATGTCCTGGAAAATAGAAATGCTGACAGAAACAAAGAAAACCGAGCCTTGATGGTCAATATTGTTGAACAATATGAAAAAGTTGTAAACCTTTCCCCTGGGCTTCCTTCAGAAATGGGTCACATGATCAAATCATTACAGGAACCCAATGTTCTTGCAGATATGGTTGCCTCCACCATTAATGCACCCGTCCTGGAAAAACAAAAGGTTATCGAACTTCTGGATGTCAATAAACGCTTGAAAAAAGTGACCCGGCTTGTGAATGATCAATTGGAAATCCTGGAAATGGGCTCCAAGATCCAGACCCAGGTAAAAGAAGATATGGATAAGCGCCAGCGGGAATACTATCTTCGTCAGCAGATGAAAGCCATTAAAGAAGAGCTGGGTGAAAGCGAAGACGATAGTGTTGAAATAAAAGAATACAAGACTAAGATTGAAGAAAAAGGCTTGTCTGAAGAAGCACAAAAAGAAGGGAAAAGGGAGTTGCAAAGACTGTCTCGGATGCATCCTTCTTCTTCTGAATATGTGGTGGCATCCACCTATCTTGACTGGCTGACATCCTTACCCTGGAATAAGCGGTCTAAGGATAAACTGGATATTAAAGAAGCAAGAAGAATACTGAACAATGACCATTATGGTCTTGAAAAGCCCAAAAAAAGGATTCTTGAATATCTGGCCGTTCGTAAATTGAAAAACGATTCCAAAGGCCCAATTCTTTGTTTTACAGGCCCTCCAGGCACTGGTAAAACATCCCTTGGCAGATCTATTGCCAGCGCCCTGGGCCGTGAATTTGTCAGAATTGCCCTGGGAGGGGTTCGGGATGAGGCTGAAATAAGGGGCCATAGAAGAACCTATGTGGGTGCGCTTCCAGGAAGAATTATCCAGTGTTTGAGAAAAGCCGGCACAAAAAATCCCGTGTTCATGCTGGATGAGATCGACAAGGTGAGCTCCTCCTATCATGGAGACCCGTCTTCCGCTCTTTTGGAAGTCCTGGACCCGGAGCAGAATTTTTCTTTTTCAGATCATTACCTGGATGTGTCCTTTGATCTTTCCGATGTGATGTTTTTAACTACGGCAAATGTGCTCCATACAATCCCGGCACCCCTTAGAGACAGGATGGAAGTTCTGGAACTAAACGGTTATACGGAAGAGGAAAAATTAAAAATCGCTACACGGTATCTGGTTCCCAGGCAAAGGGATGCAAACGGTCTTAACTCAACCCAGATTAAAATTACCTTTGGTGCTGTGAAAAAAATTATTTCAGGATATACAAGAGAATCAGGTTTGCGCAACCTGGAACGGCATATAGGATCTGTATGCCGGGGAGTTGCAAGCAAAATTGCCGAGGAAAAAGCCAAAAATCTTGTTGTGGGTCAAAAAGATCTGCATGAATATCTGGGCCCGGTATCAAATATGCCGGATCTGGCGTTGAGGATAGAAAATCCCGGGGTTGTTGTGGGGCTTGCCTGGACTCCCTATGGGGGAGAGATCCTCTTTATAGAGGCTGTGGCCATGAAAGGGGGGAAAACTCTTACCTTAACAGGACAGCTTGGGGATGTCATGAAAGAATCTGCCAGCACTGCCTTAAGTTTTATCCGGGCCAACGCAAAAAAAATAAATGTGGATGAAACCTTTTTCAACAATCATGATCTTCATATTCATGTGCCAGAGGGATCAATACCAAAGGATGGTCCTTCCGCCGGAGTGGCAATGCTGACCTGTTTGACATCATTGATGACAGGACGAGTTGTGAAAAAACGTCTGGCCATGAGCGGTGAAATTACCCTCAGAGGAGAAGTTCTGCCCGTGGGAGGGATCAAGGAAAAAGTGATTGCAGCGCATAGAGCAGGAATTAAAAAAATTATTCTGCCGCTATGGAATCAAAAAGATATGGAGGATGTGCCGGATTATATAAGAAATTCCATTGAATTTTACTTTGTTGATAAAATGGAAAGTGTATTGGAATTAGCGCTTGACTGATAATGCTATATATTATGGAGTATTTTTTTGAAGCTCACATCCCAGATCCTGATATTGTTCTCATTGGCTTTTTTCGGATGTTCAATCCCCTTTGCCCCCTATGATTCAGCCCATATACCACCGCCTGAATCATCAAGCGATAAAACAATTTCATCTTCCGACCAAAAAAGGCCTGCAACCCAGAGACCCTATAAAATAAAAGGGATTCAGTACACCCCCATTGCCAGCGCCACAGATTTTGTTCAGACCGGAATTGCCTCCTGGTACGGTAAAAAATTCCATAAAAGAAAAACATCCAATGGTGAAACTTACAACATGTATGCCATGACGGCTGCACACAAAACCTTGCCCATGAATACCTGGGTCAGTGTTCATAACCTTAAAAACAACCGAAAAATTGTGGTGAGGATCAATGATCGCGGCCCTTTTATCGCCGGCAGGATCATAGATCTGTCTTATACGGGGGCAAGCCGCATTGGGATACTGGGATCTGGAACTGGAAAAATAAAGGTGACTGCCCTTGGAATGGCCACATCCTATTCCAAAAAAACAAAAGATCCCATTGCCTTTAAACCCATTGATTATTGGAAAGGCAATTTTACAGTACAGGTGGGGGCATTCCAGGTCAACGCCAATGCCCTGGAATACCGGGATAAATTATCAAACCAGTATCAAAATGCTCATGTTACAACGTTTACTGATGACCGCGGGACTTTTTACAGGGTAAGAATCGGCCAATTTACCAATTTAAAAGATGCCATAAGATTCAGTGAAAAAATCATTGCACAAGGTTTTGGCAGTGCCTTTGCCGTTGCAGAATAAAGAGAAAAATTATGGAACAGATAGTTTTTTTAGACCGGGATGGGGTCATTAATGTGGACTCTTCCGAATATATTAAAAATGAATCAGAATTTGAGTTTATCCCCAAAAGCCCTGAGGCCATTGCCCTTCTTACCCAAAATGGTTTTAACGTCATTGTGATCACCAACCAGTCTTTGGTCGGCAGAAAGATGGTCAGCCAGAAAACATTGGATGCTATTTTTAAAAAAATGAAAAACGGGGTTAAAAAAGCGGGGGGAGACATCAAGGACATTTTTTACTGCCCCCATACCCCGGCGGACAATTGTTCCTGTAGAAAGCCAAACCCTGGACTTATCCTTGAGGCCCAAAAAAAATACCAGATTGATCTTAATCAATCCTTTATGGTGGGGGACAGTGCCAAAGATATTGAATGCGCACTCAATGCAGGGTGCTCAAAAGCCTTGCTGGTCAAAACGGGAAATGGCCTTAAAGCCCGGCAACAGCTTTTTCAAAAAGGCATTATCCCTGACTTTATTGGGTCAAATCTTTATGAAACCGCTCTTTGGATCATCAATAGCGTGAAAAGCTAAATGATCATCATCAAAGGCATTTTAGAAAGGCTCACCTATCAAAACCCGGATAACCATTATACAATAGCCAAACTTCGAATTGCCAAAATCAATGACCCTGTCACCATTGTGGGACATCTTGCAGGAGTGTTTGAAGGTGAAAGCCTTGAAATCTCTGGGAAATGGATCACCCACCCTAAATATGGGGACCAGTTTAAAGTAGAAATTTATAAGGTTGTTTTGCCTGCAACTGTTTCAGGCATCCGCAATTATCTTGGTTCGGGCATGATTAAAGGAATCGGCAAATCCCTGGCAGATAAGATAGTGGATCATTTTGAAGAAAAAACCCTGGATATCATTGAAAACGAGCCAGAGAAGCTAAAGCATATTCACGGAATCGGAGAAGCTAAAAAAACACTCATTGAGCAGACCTGGAACAAGCATCATGCTGTCAGAAGGGTCATGCAATTCCTTCAGGAAAATGGTGTGGGTGTGTATCATGCTGCCACCATTCTCCAGATTTATGGTTCCCAGACCCTGAACATTTTACAGAAAAACCCCTATGCCATTGCAAAGGATCTTCCCGGGATCGGGTTTAGCCTGGCAGATATGATTGCCATGAACGGCGGTGTAAAAAAAGATGATGAAAACCGCCTTCAGGCATGCCTGATCCATTGTCTTTTGTCTTTTGAACAGGATGGGCATGTCTATGGACTTAAAAAAAAGCTGTTCCAGTTCTGTTCAAGACTGTCCGGCATAGACCCGGATAGGTTTGATAAGGCTCTGGAACAATTGATAGATTCAGATGAAGTAAAAATAGAAACCCATGAAGATGAAACAAAAATTTACCTTTCAAGGCTGTACAAAGCAGAATCTATTATTGCATCAAGGATAAAATCCATTTTATCCATGCCTGTCATACCCCATCAAATCAGCAAGGATAAAATACTTGAAGAAGTTCTCTCAAAACTGGCCATAAAATTATCCGAAGAGCAATTAAGTGTTGTCAACAACGTGTTGCTTGAAAAAATTGTTGTGATCACAGGGGGGCCGGGAACTGGTAAAACAACCCTGATACGGGCATTATGTGAAGTCTTTAAACTGCAAAATCTAAAGGTTACCTTAAGTGCCCCCACGGGAAGAGCAGCCAGACGTCTTTCAGAAGTAACGGGGGAAAAGGCCTTTACCCTGCACAAGCTTTTAGGCTTTGACTTTGAAAACCAGACCTTTGAAAGGAATTTTGCCAATCCCCTTGAGCTGGATGTATTTATCGTGGATGAAGCCTCCATGGTGGATACCCTTCTCATGTACCGGCTAATTGAAGCCATGCCCGTAAGTGCTGTCCTGATACTTGTGGGGGATACATTCCAGCTTCCTTCTGTGGGGCCTGGCAATATATTGTCTGATATTATTGAATCTGAACGTATAAAAGTCTTTTTTTTAACAAATATATTCAGGCAGGCCAAGCAAAGCCCTATTATCATGTATGCCCATAGTATCAGGAACGGAGAAATGCCGGATTTTCAAAAGGATGAGGCCGGCGAATTGTCAGAGTTTTATTTTATTGAAAACCAGACATCTGAAAAAGTGGTGGAAACCATCCTTGAACTGTGTTCAAAACGAATACCCAAAGCATTCCCTCATATTGATGAAATACAGGTCTTAACACCCATGCATCGGGGAGAAGCCGGTACCATAAATTTGAACCAGCAACTTCAAAAAGTATTAAATCAGTCCAGGGGCGGCATAGAGTCCCGGGGCATCATGTTTAAACCCAATGACAAGGTCATGCATCTGAAAAATAATTATGAAAAAGATGTGTTTAACGGGGATATCGGTATCGTTGCCGAGGTGATTAAAACGGAAAACAAGATTCTGGTGAATTACGATGGCCGCATTGTAGAATATGATATTCTGGAACTGGATGAACTTACCCTGGCATATACCATATCTGTCCATAAATCCCAGGGCAGTGAGTATAGCGCCGTCATTATCGCACTGACCACGGCCCATTTCCCACTTTTGCAAAGAAACCTTTTATATACGGCCATGACCCGGGGGAAACATCTGGTAATCATTGTCGGATCTTCAAAAGCCCTTAAAATGGCCTTGGATAATAATAAAACCGCATTGCGCCTCTCAGGCCTTAAAGAAAAATTGATGTCCCCATTGAATTAATTATTTTTGCGTCATTACCCATATAAAGGTTCTTTTTTCCACAGGTAATGCCAGCATTTCCTTTGATTTTTGAATATAGGCAGATGAGACTGGATCGATTTTTTCAAAGGGTTGCAGTATGTGGATAGTTTTTTCAAAATCTCCGGCATAAAAACCTTCAAGCCCCTCATGAAACTTTGTCATCATTTCTATTTGACGTTCATATTCTTCATGGTACATGGGTTCAAACACCCGGACCGGTTCGTTTCTACCCTTTACAGTGATCCTGCCTAATTCCCGTTTTGCAAACATCTCCCCCAGCATCTCAAGTGTTGCCATGGAAATCATGGTATAGGTGCCAAACTGCTTGTTAACACCTTCCAGTCTGGAAGCAAGGTTGACCGTATCTCCGATCACGGTATAGTCAAATCTTTTTTTGGATCCCATGTTGCCCACAATGGCAGTGCCGGTGTTGATACCGATACGCGCATAAATATTCCCGCCGATCTGCCGGTTGAACTCCGGCCGCATCCGGGCCAGTTTTTGCTGGCACAGTAAAGCGGCACGGACACTTCTTACAGGATGATCAGGTGTTTCCAAAGGTGCATTCCAAAAAGCAATGATGGCATCCCCTTCATACTTGTCAATGGTACCCCCCTCGTCCTGAATAATATCTGTCATGGCGGTCAGGTATTGGTTTAAAAACTGGGTCAACACTTCAGGTTCCAGTTTTTCCGAGATAGCTGTAAATCCCTGGATATCAGAAAAAAAACCGTCATGACCCGTCGTTCCCCCCCCAGTTTCAACTTTTCAGGATGCTCAATGATCTCGTCTATCACCTGGGGGTTCAAATAATGCCTGAAAGCATTTTTAATGAACCTTTTCTGTCTTCCCTGTGTGGCATAATTAGTGACCTGAGCAAGGGAAATGGTCAGTACAAGTGCAGCTTCCGGTGCTGCCATCGGCAGCCAATAACCTTTTGCATAAGCGATCAATCCAAAACCGACAGGTATTAAAAAAAAACCCAGGCTGATAAAGCCGCCTGTTGCAGGTTTGCTGAATACACAAAGCAAGATTCCGCCGGAACATGTGAGTCCCAGGATAAAAAGAGAAAAAAACCAGAAAGGGGATGGCTGGATAAAATCCTGGGATAAAAAATTGTCCAGCATTGTGGCATGAATTTCTACTCCAGGACATAGGCCGTCCACAGGGGATACTTTAAGGTCAAACAATCCTGGAGCGGAAAATCCGAAAAGGACATATTTATCCTTAAAAGCGTTCACATCTGTGATAGTTGGCTTCTCATTGTTGCGGAGCCGTATTTCAGACTGGATAACGGATGCAGCACTAAAAGTAGCATGGGTTCCCGAAGGCCCCCTGAAGCGAAGAATAGAACTGCCCTGTTCATCCGTGGGAATCTTATACCCGTTAATATCAATAGAATCTTTTTGAAAGGATATTTCAGCATCCGGATGCTCAGCCATATATGCTCCCAGTCCCAAAGAAGGAACAATGGTGTTGTCAAAAACCGTAACAACCGGCATTTTCCTATAAATACCATCTGGCTCAGGAGATTTGTTAACATTGCACAAAACAGCCGTATTTTTTGCAATTTCATCAACCGGCATGATTGCCCTTAAAAATTTGAGACCCTGGTTGTTTGTTCTTTCTAAATATTGATCCAGGCCGGATACTGTGAATCCGGGTTTTGAAATATTATCGGGCCAGCGAATAAGGAAACCTGAGGTTTGGCTTAAAAATACCGGGGTTACCGTTCTGCCAAATTTTGCCATGGCTTTCCCCAGTACCATATCATCTAAAACTCCGTATTTGGAAGGCTCTGTATACAGCACATCAAATGCCAGGGACCTGGCCTGATTTCTTTTGCAAAAATCAACCAGGACACTATAAATCTCCCTGGGCCAGGGCCAAGTTAGACCCATTTGTGTAAAACCCCAGTCAAGACTGTTCTGATCCAGGAGAACCACAACAATGTCATCAGTGGTGGCGGCTGGTTTTGCCATGACTGAAACGCGCCAGTCCCAGGTGTTCCGCTCCCATTTTTCAAACCATCCCATGGACCATATCATTAAGGCGATGACAGCTGCCGCACACCCAATCCCAACCCCAAGCAGGCTCTCTTTTAAAATTTTTTGCCTTGGGGGCATCCTAACTCAGACTCAGAATTGTTTTAAATCTCTTTAACCGGGCAGCAGGTTGGGATACAGACCTATAACCTTTAATGACTTTTTCGAGATTGTGTATCCTCTCCAAAGGTGTGGGATGAGTTTTTGCAAAATCAATCCGCCCGGGAACCAGCCTTGTCTGCATCAATCTTAGCATATCCACCATGCCATTGGGATCATACCCCACTCTTTTTAGAATGGTAACTGCACTAAGGTCAGCTTCCTTTTCCAAAGTCTTTGAATACCCGCTGGTAATCATGGTCTGTGCAATATCTGAAATACTGTCCCCAAAAGTCCTTGTCAGCTGTGAAAGTTCCTTGCCGCCAAAATGCTTGGCACCTTCAGTCCCCATGATGGCAAAGGCTTTGGTAATTCTGGACTGTTTTATGGCTCGAAGCCCGTGCTTTGCCTGGACATGACCTATCTCATGGGCAAGAACACCTGCCAGTGCATCTTCGTGCCTGCAGCATTTGATAAGCCCCCGGGTTACAAAAACAAATCCGCCCGGGGCGGCAAGGGCATTAATCTCATCGGAATCCTGGATCAGGAAGTGATATCCATCAAAGGTTTCCGGCGTATCCGATGCCTGGGCCAGGGTCTGTCCCAGCACATTGATATAATTATTTGCTTTGGCACGATTATAGGCAGGATATTTTTCCAAAATCTTTGCTCCAATAGTACGGCCAATATAGTATTCCTGTTCTGGTGTAAAACTTTCAAAACTTCTTGCAACCGCCTTTCCTGTCTTGATCACCGAGCTGACCTGGCCTGTGTTATAACCGGTATTACCAATGGATACCACATTAGTGATATTTGAAATGGCTTCCATGGTCTTGCAGCCGCCAAGCATCAGATTAAGCAACGGGGATATTCCAAGTCCCAGGGCCGCATACTTACCGGTGATAGTTAAAAAATCCCTTCTTGATGCATCTTTTTTCATGCTGCACCTCCCAAGGGGATCACCTTGCCTGTAGCGAGGAACTGCTGCATCTGTTTCGATGACACTCTGTAACGCCCCATTTTGTCTACCCAGGAAAAATCAAGGCTTGGGTTATCTTTTCTATACTGATTTTCCACCTGCTTGTTAAATCCCTTGCCTGCCAGAGCGTATTCATTACTGGTCGCTGAAATAGCAACATCTTTTTTCCCGGCCTTTAAAATAATCTTTTTAGTTGTCAGGGCCGAAGAATGCATCCATCCTGAAACCCCGGAGTTTGAATCAAGGATTTTCATCCAGCCTCCATTGTCCTTGAGCACTGACACTCTTTCCCCATAGGCAAGTTTTCCCAGAATTGCAGCCAGAAAGGAAGGGGATGTGCGAACCTGGCCTTCCTTTACCTGAACACTCATTAACGTATCCATGATTAAAATACCTCCTTTTGTATTTACAAAAAAGCCGACCCTTCAAGCAAGCTACCAGCGCTAGCCATTTGAAATGATCATGCTAAATCTTCAAGCATTGTAATATGCCCTGAAAGATCAAAATACTACTCTGGTTCAGATACAAAGATCTACCATTTTAGCATTGATTTTTTTCAGGGTGGTCATCAGCTTTCCCCCTTATTGTCTGTATTGACGATTTTTAAGATTTTTAAAAAAAATCGCTTATCCCTTGTTCAGTGTTTCCAGGATTTCCCTAATGGCTTCTTCTGCCTTTTCCACTGCTACCTGACAGGTTCCCACTCGATGGTGACCACCTCCGCCGTGCTTTAACATCAATGATCCAACATCCACCGTCGCAGTTCTGTTAATGATGCTGTAGCCACAGGTGATTACGATGTTCTGACGTTGAAAACCCCACATAACCGTCGTGGAAATGTTCTGTTCAGGAAAAAGGCTGTATAATAGAAACCTATTCCCTGTATAAATCTCTTCTTGATCACGCAGGTCAAGCAGTACCACTGAATCATGGGCAGTGCTGTTCTGCAACAGCATCTCACGGAACAACTTGTCCTGCTCAAAATAGCGAATGGTCCGCTCTTTGATATCTGGAAGCTCAAGAATCTGTTTGTCCGTCTTTTCACGGCAATAGTTGATCATGTCCATCATAAGGGCATAGTTGCTGATCCTATAGTCTCTGTACCTGCCCAGGCCCGTTCTTGGGTCCATGACAAAAGATAGCAGGACCCAGCCATCAGGATCAAGTATCTCCTCTTTAGTGAATAGTGCTGAATCAGACCTGTCCACTGCATCAACCAAATCATCCAGATGGTCGTTTTTAAACCAGTCATATCCACCATAAAAATTGTAAACCACCCGTGCGGCACTGGAAGCTGTGGGATCACACTTTCCTTTAAATTCACCAAAGGCCTTTCGTTCGTGTTCGCTTGAGTGGTGGTCGAACCATGCTCCACAACCCTTTACATAGGGTATATTGGCCAGTATATCGTTGGACGTAACTTCTATTTTTCCATCCTGAACATCCTTGGGGTGAACAAACTTGATGTCCTCAATCTTTCCCACCTCTTTCAGAATGGCCGCACAACCAAGGCCGTCAAAGTCTGATCTGGTAACCAGTCGCATATCTTTTCCCTCCTTTATGAGTTGCAGTGTTTAAAAAACTTGTAGCATAAAGAGTAAGAAAATCACAAGAAAGATTTCATTTGGTCTGTTCTCAGAGTGCCGTGGTTGTTCTAAAAAAAGAAAAGATAGCCACAGCCTTCTATTTGTGCGGAAATGCCAGGATTGGCAAAATGGCCAAATAGCGATTTATCCAAAGGATTTTCAGTCCCCCAGATTGCGCAAAAGCATGGCTGGCCTGAAATTGAACTCTATCACTGGGAACTGGAAAGCAACTGTGATGATTTTAAAATAAAATCCTTAATGCGTTCATGGTTATTTGGGTGTTCAGTATACTTGACTCCGCGTTCAACCAATTCTTCGTGACATTACAACTCAGAACTGGTTCTCAAGACTTTATAGTACTAATTACCTTACAGATATACAACCGCGTACCGTGAAGGCAGTTTCATACTGCTGGGTGTCGCAAGATGCTTTATCAATGCTTGAGCCCTTAGAATTTACAACCGAAAAATGACCCTCTTTTATAACCCAATTTTGACCCACCCTGATTAAAAAAATAGCCTTAAAATTTTTTCATCACCTAAAATTTGGCAGAGCCCCATGTGAGGTGAAAGTCTCTTGCAGGATTCTGAGGGGGCTTGGAGTTGGCAACAGCTCCCGGCTACCCGGCGTGAAACCGGTTATTTTCAAGTTCGGCGGTTGCGCCACCGTTCACCACTACGATTAATATTGATCTGACCTACTTGGTTGATTGTACCCTTTTAATCATATTACTGACATCGGTGGATGTATTAATAGTTACAAGGTGTACATCAGGATGCTTGTTTGTAAAAACCCTGAATGTTTCATCGGCAAAGGCTTGACCAATCTGAGTGACACCTTTGAAATCCAATATCACCTCAGTAAACCGGTCAAATCTTGATATAAGTCTTTTTGCCTGTGATCTTGAAAGCAAAGATTCTCCCTCATGTTGCATAAGCTCAACAGGAATACGAGTTTTATGAAAACTCGGATCTTTATCCGGGTCTGCGTATTCATCAAACATTTCTTTTAATAAGGTGACTGAATCTTTTTTGATTTCCATATAAACGGTTGTCCCCGGAAGATCACTGCTTTCGTCAAACAAGAACCCGTCATCATTTCCAAACCCGATGAAACGTAACTGGTGTGAAAAAATCAAGAAGGTATCAAACACCCTGGAAGTGAAAAATATACCTTCTCC
>Ga0075120_10000889_pt1 | contig 24503 bp, 20 predicted proteins | sample AntAceMetag02UKL_FD_69792 | JGI IMG/M metagenome (GOLD analysis project Ga0075120, IMG submission 69792) | Saline lake microbial communities from Ace Lake, Antarctica - Antarctic Ace Lake Metagenome 02UKL | ecosystem: Environmental > Aquatic > Non-marine Saline and Alkaline > Saline | place...
AATTTTTGCTATCTCAATAATTGCAGAATCTGAACATACTCCATCAGCAATAGCAATTCCTACTAGATATTTGTAGTCCTTATCAAGAGCTTCTTTTATCTCAACTGTTTCTCCAGAGGTAATTTCCTTTTCAAAAAGCTGTATTTTAATGTCTGTGTTCATCTTAATCTCTTAATTTTAGTTCATCAATTTCTTCATCGTGCTTATCAAGTACTTTCGCATGTAATGCAAGTTCCTTGTGTATGTATTCAATATCTTTCTGACTTGATCTAACTGCAAGAGCCAAATCCTGAATGACTTTTTTCAACTCTTTTATTGAAGAAATGAAATATTTTAAACTAATTACATTTACTGAAAGCAGTATTGATATTATAATTCCAAAAACATATTGTGCGTCCATAGTCTATTATAGTTTTGTCATTTCAGCATTAACAGTTTTCTCTGTTTCTGCAATTACACTTGTTCCGGCAATAGGTGTTTCATAATAACCTTCTTTTTGATACAAAAGATCATAAGAACCAGGAACCAATTCAATAGAATAAATTCCTTCTGCATTTGTAATTGTTTCAAAAGTTTCTTCTCCTTTTGTGGCTATTACTGTTGCATCAGAAAGTAATTCATTCTCTCTTTTTACAATGCCTATAATCTTACCAGCAGGTAAATCAATTAAAGCTTCACCATTTCCATGAACACCATTCCAAATATTAGGATCTGTCCTTACCATTTTTGCAAGATTTTGTCTTCCTGTCTTATCCAATGATTTTATTGCATTTACTACTAAATTTTCCATATCTTATTTTTAAATTGATTTATAAAAAATGAAAGAATAAGTGATAATCACTCATTCCCTCATTTGAATTCTATCACTGATTAGTACATTTTCACTTCTGTACCAATAAGCTTCAATTTCACTTCTCCAGACATTGCTGCAGGAGCTTCATCAATCTCAAAAGAGATGGTTTTATTAGGAATAATAAGTTTTGGATTGTTCAAAATCAACATGCCCAGGTCTTTTGTTACATTGTACCCGAAAACAGGATTTTGGAACATATCTACAGGATTTGCACTCATTATCTCTCTTGATGCAATCTTGAAAGTGAATTGTGCATTTGCAAGAAAGTCAGGGAACAGTTCATCAAAACGCCCTGAATCACCACTTCTGTATTGTAAGGATAAAGCAGATAATAAAAAGTATTGATTTTCTGTTAATTCTGCATCATCAATATTTCTTAATCCTGGCTCTGACTTCTCATTTTTTCTGATTATGTCAGTACTGGTTCCGGTTAATTCTCTAATGACAAAAAATTCTTTATCTGATATTTGTGCTCTGTCATCTTTCAAATGTTTCTGCACATTTTTTGGCAATTGAGGTATTCTCTCAATCATCTGCTTACGATACATTGATGCACCAAGCTTTGAAAATTGAGCTCTTTTTCTGCGACCATCAAGATCACCTTCAATATTACCGCCTAATCCGCTAAGGATAATTTCTTCGTTACTAAAATCTTTCATTTTTTTGATATATTAATTAAACATTTATAAATACTATTTTATCGGTAAAGCTCCTTTGATGCTTGTTTTATGCAATTTTTCCATTTCATTTTAGGATGCTTTCCCCTAATCTTTTGAGCTCTTTCAGTTATCTTTTTAAAGCGTGCTGATGCTTCAGTATTGCCTTGTTTTTTTCTCACAGTTCTTTTCTTTCCTATGCCCTTAATATTATTTTTACTTACGCTCGGCTTTTTTTTTTGACCTCAGCCCATGCTTCTTTCCATGCTGCTGATCCACCACCCTTTTGTTTGGCAAGATCTCTTACCTCTCTGTACATACTATTGTAATTCAAAGCTGCACTTCTTTGCTTGTCAGATATTGGTTTGCTAAAAGCATCTCTGAAAACCTTTTTGTAATATGATTTTCTATTTGTCTTGTTATCATTCTTTCCATCTTTTCCGATTTCTTCTCTAACAAGAGATGCATAAGCTCGATTGTTCAAACCTTGTTTCTTTATGTAATTCTCCTGGCGTTTTGATAATTCAGCAGCTGCCAATCCTTTCAATGCTTTTTGCCTTGCTTTCCAGATTATCAATCCAATTATTCCAACTACAAGTACAATTGATACTATGATTATCATAGTCTTATTCTTTAAAAAGAAAGCCTTGAACTTGTTTATCTCATTACCATCTTTGTCTTTATAGACAGTCGTTTCTTTTCCACTTTCATCAATAACAGTTTCACTTGTTACTCCTGACTTTTCATGAGTATCAGCATTTGTATTTTCGTTTTCCATGACATCTAAATTTGTTTGAACAGTTTTTGTTGAATATTCGCTTGAACCTGGAGCTTCCGGTGAATCAGTTTCTTCTACCTCAGTTCCATCTTTCTTTTTCAACTTCATATTTTTGAAGAACTTTATAACTGCACCAAACACTTTTGTTACAGCAGAAATTACAGCGGTTACCACTCCAAGATCAACTCCTTTTAACCCAGCTCGTCTGCCTGCTTTACTTTTGGTAATCATTTTTTGGAAGTATTTTTTCTTTCCTCCCAAACCATACCATTTCTTTTCAGCTTTGTTCTTGCCATCAACGAACTTTAACCATTCAGTTTTTGAATAACCAAGTTTTTTTGCTTGTGCTTCTGTTGCATATCCAATGGCAAGTTTGTCCGCCATGTGAAATGTGTTTGCACGAATAAATATTTCAAGTGATTTTCTTGCTGCAAATGTTGCAGGGCTGTATTTTTTCAAAGCATGTCCAATTTTTGCCAATTTTGGATGCTTCTCTTTGAATTTCTTAATTCCTTTTTTAATTTTCTTTCCTAATCTTTTGAAGAATCCGCCTTTTCTCTTTTTTCTTTTTCTCCTTCTTCCAAGCTCATCAATTCCATCAATATCGTCTTCATCAAAATCATCTTCAATCATTTCATCTAAAAGACCATCATCATCCATTATTTTTAAGTAATAGATATCGTCTTCTTCATCACCAGCAAGACCATTAACAGCATCATCCAAACCATATTGAATAGCTTTGTAAAAATTTTGATACAATGTTTCTTTTCTGATAGCAGTATTTATTGCATCATTCAACTCATCTTCATTATCAAAATTTCCAATGATATTATTGATAAGCTGAAGTTCTGTTCTATTATCATTGAGTTGTGATAATTCGCTTGGATTTTTTAATTCAGTTTCCAATGCCTGCTTTGCATCAACCAACTGTTTGATGATTATATTTCTTTTCAGTTCAGATCCACTAAGCACTGTATCATACTCTTCATCTTCATCAACAATTGCTACATTTCCAAGTAGACCTTGAACGAGTGAAATTTCATCATCATCGTTTGCAATACCTTCAAGACTGTTTATGTCGAAGGGTTCAGTTAATTCGCTTATCATTTCAGAATCTGAAATGACTCCTAATTCTTCTAGTTTCATATCTATATTTTTATTTTTAGTTGTGATATGTTGCTCGCCATGAATGGCTCGGTTCATATTAATTATAATTTTATTTTTAATAGGTTTTGCCTCGTAATTGAAATATGGAATTTCCGGAACACAGTCTATAACAAAGCGATTGCCTTGTTTGTCATAAGCTACCGGATAAATATGTTGCCATTTATCTTTTTTCTTATATGCTGCAACAATTAATTCATGATCGTATCCAAAATTTTTAAGAATTGCTGAAATCAATATGCTCATATCATCACAATCTCCAATTTTATCGTGTCTGGTTCTTTGTGGAGTTCGGAGCTGTTCAGTTCCTTTTTTATCATTTTGATAATTTATAGTATTGCGAACATAGTTCCATATTTTTTGGAAGGTTTCTTCATCGTTTCTACCTTGTAAATAATCTGCTAATTCTTCTACAGCAGGATAATTCTCATTTACAATTCTTTTGATTGCAGCTATTGTATCATGAACATTGGCATAGTTTTTCAATGTTGTGCTTTTACCTGATATTTGATAAGCCTTATTCATACAGATTGTATTTTTCATTAATTGATAATGTGATTCCTTCTGCTTGAATAAATCCTTTGAGTTTCATTTTTAGATTACTCATTTTAACAATCTCAAAGGCTTGTGCCGGATGTGTAATTATTTGCCAAACTGTGTAATCTTCGGGTATTACTTCACTTTCTTTGAATAGTGTAAGAGCTTTGATAATATCTACTTTATACTCTATGGGGATATTTGTTACTTGCTTTGCTTTTAATACAATATTATTCTGAATGATATTTGTCTGCTCTGCTAGTAGTTTATCAGTTTGAGGAGTAAAACAATCAAGCTTTATCTGATTTAATGTGAAGTCCTGTCCTGAAAAGTTTCTGACAGAAACAAAGCCTTTTAATTTCAGACCATTTCTGAATATCTCAAGCAGATCATTGAATGTCTTTATCTTTTTTGTAGTTGATAGGGAAGTTTCACCGATTTTGAGTTTTTCGGTTTCTCGTAGTTTTTTGTAGTATTTCCATGCAATTCCAAATGTTAGAATTACTATGGCTATTATTACGATATTTTTTAATTTGAACATAAATTACAATGAAATTTCACTACAATATTATGACAGTCTGAAATGGTGTTTTCCTTTAACGGAGCTAAATAGAGGTAAGTTCTTTTAATTCATGGTAATTTCTTAAAAAAATCAATAGTTCTGATTTATTCCGAACTTTATTATTATCTTTGCGTAAATATTAATGAGCAAGTTTTGGAATTAGTAGGAAAGAAGAAGCTTACAAAGCTAAAATCGAAGAATAAAGGTAATACCAAATTGGGAAAAGCAATTGATCAATTAATTGATGATATTGAAGCTGCTGATTGGACAACTCCAACTGACATCATAGAAAGCAGACCAGATGCAGACCTTGCTCATAATGATGGATTTTATTTCTTTGATATTAACGTTCATAGAACTATGATACTTGTTGAGTTTGATAATGATGGAGAAGCAACAATTGTTTGGACTGGTGATCATGATTCTTATGAACGAATATTTAAAAATAATAAGAACACCATCAAAAAATGGTTAAGAGATAATGAATGGATTAGTTAATTTTTTATAACATGGAAAATCAATTTGATATTAATACAATTAAAGAGTTAAAGCAACTTAATAGCGAGCTTGAACTTGAAAGAGCTTATGTTTTTGATAGGAAGTTAAGATTATTAGAAAAAGATGATCCTAATCTGATTCCTGTGAGAAAAAAGCTACGTTCTCTTATTAAGGAATATGAAAATGAACATTGGTCAGACAGTGACGCTGTTACTGAAGAACAATTAATTGAAAGTGACAAAGCTGAATTTATAGCTGAACTTGAAAGAGAATTCCTTCAAAAACGAAAAATACTTATAAAAAATAAATTAAAATATTTCGATATAAGTCAACAGCAACTTGGAGATATTTTAGACCATTCAAAAAGCTATACTTCTGAAATTATAAATGGTATTTCACCTTTATCAATGAAAGATATAGTTGTAATTAGTCGTCTCTTAAATATTGATTTAAATAATCTTGTTCCAAGATTTTTGAACACAGAATCAAGAAATCGCATAAAATTTACAATTGATAGTATGGATAATTCAAAACTGAAATTAAAAAAAGATGATCTTTTAGCGGTTTAAGTATTCTACTGTCAATTTTTAAGTATACGATTCATTCAAAGCAACAAAATTCAAATCATTTTGTAATCCTAAGCCAAAAGTAAACCATGTAGTTTGAAACCATGCTCCGCTTTTCTTTTTTGGTTTGAAATTAAATCTTTTATCAGGTATTAATAATTGGATTTTGTTCTTTCTATACATTTTACTTCTATTCATTCCTTCAAGGCTAGTCAAAGGAAGTAAGAACATAAATGGCTTTTTTAAATCGAATGACCTTTTTAGAAATTTATCTTTAATTGAGTAGGGTGGGTTAGTAATTATCATATCATATTGTTCCGGTTCGTATTTAAAGAAATCCATTCCTTCTGCAATATGTGATGTTATTACATGATATCCGTTTTCTCTTAATATTTTAACAATTCTGCTTTCTTTTATTGCTGTACATTCCCAAATTATTTTCACATTTTTAGGAATAAAAGGTAAAATCATTTTCACAGCTTCATCTGGAGTATATAACTCATCAAATGCTCCTCGCTTTGAAAATTCTTTTTTTACCTCTAATAAACTCATTTCTTAGTTTAAAAATTCTCTTATTCTTCTGACCTGTTTTGGTATTAAAACCCTCATTCTTTTTTTCCTTACCGGATTCATATCTAGTAATTCTTCTCTTATTGGAGCTAACCAATTATAAAGGGTTCTTGAGTCAACTTTATAGTGTGCTGCAAGCTCTTGAAATGTGTATGATCTTCCATTTTCCATGCCTACAAAATTACAGCAATACTACATTTATTCAAAATGCAAAGGAGACTAAACGAGTGCATAAGAACCAGTTAATAACAATCTTCCTGTGATAAGCAGTAATTTTAAAAACTCAAAATTTTTAATTCCTAATTCTAATATGACAGATCTATATCTTGACCTTGAATGGTTTTTTAACCAGGAAGTTTATCTAATAGGATATGCCTACAATATCTCAACTACAACATTACTCCATGATGAAACACTCACAATGGAAAATATCCTTGCTATGCTGGAACCAGTAGATGGTTATATCTATTTTTATGGTCCCGATATCGGAATGCTTGAAAAATCTACAGGACTTGATATTCGCAATAATTACCGTTGTATTAACCTCCTAAAAGTATTTCGGGACATTATGCCAGGAATGGACTCTTACAAACTATCTTCTTTCGAAGAAATGTTTGAAATTAAACGTACTCAAAAAGAATACAAAACCAATATTTGGAAGCTTGTTGAAGATTGGAAAAACCCTTATAAAAAGCAAAAAGTCCTCAAATATAATTATGAGGATGTTGTTAATTTAGTTAGGTTGAAGAATGAGATATTTGGTTTATATGGGATAGGAGAGGTTTATTTGGAGGGGGTTAGGATGAGCTAATTTTTGAATTTATTGTTTCTCTAATAAAATACTTTCTAACATTAGAAACATATTTACTTAACCTTAATTACAATCTTTATAAAATCACTTGCTTCGCTTATGATTAAAGCCCTACCTGTCATCATTTTCATAATTATTACTTGTTGTTTAATGCATAATCTTCAATATCACTCATATCTTTTGCAACAATCATTTCACTATCTAATTCTTTAAAATGTTTTTTACCACAATCAATCTTACCCTGCTCTTTTGGGCGTAAATCAAATAAACTGGTACTCCCTTTTGATTCTACAACAAAGAATAATTTTTCTTCGTTTTCATCTTTCCAAAGGACAGCCCAATCTGGATTATAAGATCCAAGAGGAGTATCAATTTTAAACCAATCGGGTAGTTTTGTATATACCGATATATTACCACTATTTTCAAATTCGCTTACTAATTTTGATTCTATAGACGAATCATAAACAACATAAGTATAAGGTGATTTAAAACTTTCTTTTAAATTGCTTTTTAAATAGCCAAACAATTCTTCATTCTCAAAAAGTTCTTGACTGTAATATTCTGTGTCGCCTATTTTTTTGTACGAAATGCCATCTATAATATGAAGTCGCATTTGTTCGTTAATAATATCAATACAACCTTCTATAAATTTTTGTGGATTTATTTTAAAATATTCTAATTTATTAATGTCTGTCAGGATTTTTACAATAGATTTTCTTGTTAATTGTGTTTCGTTCTGTAAATAGCTCACTATATCTGGTAGTACTTCAACATCAATATCTAAATTCTGAGTACTTGTTTTAATTTTATCGTCGTCAACATCTATACCTCCTATGCTAATATCTAACTCTGCTTTTGTGTAATGTAGTTTACCCCTCGATATTTTTATTCTATCATCAATAGCATTTATGCATTCATTAATAAGATTGTCAGAATCAAAATCTACTGAAAATGTAGTTTTAAATTTCACTTTATCCCATAATGCCTTAAATTCTGGACTATATAAAACCTGCTTGTTAACTTGCACTCGTTCTTTCTTGTTCCCATCTTTAATTTCGAGTTTGCCGGCAGAGTTTTTAAGATTAGTTAATATTTGTTTTTCAACATGTTCATCGCTTGTAAATGCTTCTGGTAAATTTACATCACCTTCCTTTAAGTCCACTCTTAATTTATCTTGAACTTTACCTTTTTTATCGATATACTCGATTTCGATTAAGTAATTATATAGCAGTTCAGATTGTTCTTGTCCTAAATAATTTGTTGTGTCGCCATCTATACTTACAACAATATTACTAAATGTATGGTTTTCAATTATTCCAAAACGTATGCCTGTATCTTTCTCAATTTCTTTTTGCAAATTATCAACAAAATCCACATACGATTCTGATGCTAAAACGGTTAATGTATTAACTCCAAAACCTTGTACGCGTTCGCCATCTTGGTTTACACATAATCTTAAACCACGACCAATTTCTTGTCGTCGTCTTATGTCAGAGTTTCCTGCATCTTTTAAGGTGCAAATTTGAAATACATTAGGATTATCCCAACCTTCTTTTAATGCCGAATGCGAGAATATAAATCTAAGTTTCTTTTTTGGATCTTTTCCATCATACAACGATAATAAAGTTTCTTTATCCTTCATAATAAGGCTATAAGCATCTTCATCTGCATTGGTGTTTCCTGTTGTATCTTTATAATATTCAAATTTATCTTTTGTGTTACTTGCTTTACTTTTTTTATCTATTGAAAAATATCCGTCATGAACTTGCGAGGCATCAAGCTCATAATCTTTTATCTCGCTAAAAAGACTAATATATTTTGTTTTCCTTATTAGTTTTAAATATTCTTTTTCGAATATTTCGGCGTATTTACCATTACTTCTATTACCATCTTCGTTGTAAATCCTATAATTCTTAACTGAATCTAAGAAGAACAAACTAAGTACTTTTATTCCTTGTGGATTTAATACTAATTCTTTATCTAAATGTTCTTCTATTGTTTTGCGTATCATTGCAGTTTTTATCTCTGTATCGTCGATATTTCCAACAGCTTCGCCTTCTTTTAATTCTGTATCGTTTCCTGTAAAATCAATATATTTAATATTGTTATTTGCATACATATCTTTAACAATATAGCCCTCATACTCTGTTCTGTTTGTTAATTCTTCTAAATCAGAATTCTGCTTTACTGTAATTACTTTTCTCGATATTTTGCCATTTTTAAATATATCTACTTCAACCTTTGCAGTAGGTTTACCTTTGCTGATATTTATTTTTAAGAGTTTAATATATGCCTGACTACTTACACCTTCAGTTTGGATTGAACCAACTTCAATTTGTTTCACCAATTTTTTATCGTAAGCATCAACAGCATCTAACTTATACATTAAGTTTATTTTTTCTTTATGCGTTGCCGAATAACGTATAATAGCCAAAGGATTTAAACTTTGTACTGCTTTTTTTGCAATGTCAGTACTCATTGTACTTTGAGGCTCATCAATATATACTATTGGATTTGTATTAGTTATTAGGTCTAATGGCTTATAACCTAATTTATCGTTATACCTATGTATAATATTTGCTTTTTTGCTATTATCTTCTATATTTTCGAAACTTTTACGAAAAGCATCAATATTTATAACCATTATTTCAAGATTATTATTGGTTGCAAAATCTCTAACTTGATTTAACTTTCCACTATCGTAAATGAAATAATTATAGTTAATATTTTCGTATAAAAGTTTAAAATGTTCTTCGGTAATTTGTAAAGTTTTATAAACTCCCTCTTTTATTGAAATTGATGGAACAACAATAATATGTTTTGAAAAACCATATTTCTTATATAGTTCCATAATAGTACGCAAATAAACATAAGTTTTTCCGGTACCAGTCTCCATTTCTATGGTGAAATCTAAATTTTTACGATCTATTTCATTTCTGCTAGATGGTTTTAATCCGTTAGCTAATTGTATATTTTGAACATTTTCGAGTATAATACCATCGTTTAAATTTGTATGTAAAAGATTTCCTGTACCCTCTTCTTTATACTGTGTGGCATAATGTTTTTCAATATAATCTGGTGAGAAAACAGAAAAATTTGATTTACATACTTCTTGTCCTCTATATATATCTACAATAGCATTTATTGCATCTTTTTGAAAATCTAAGGCACTATCGAATTGTATTTTCATTTAATATTAGTTTTTTTAGTTCCAGAAATTATGAGTTTCCCAATTATTAGGAAATCCCATTGCTCTTTCTTCATTTACTGGACAATCTTGCATTAATTCTTTTAACTCTATATTAAAACTGCTATTACTATCAATGGTTTTTAACATATAGTTTATTGATAGTAAAGAGGCAAATATTTTATAAGGTAATATATTTTGCAAATCGACCTGACTATAAAATGGATTACGTGGATTACGTGGAAATTCAATATTAGTTGTTAGTCGCCTGTTCCATAAACGACTATGGTGTGCGCAAATATTTCGTAAATGCGAAAAACTTAACATCCAATTTTCTAAAATATATGGATTTGGCAAAGCAAATTTTCGAGCTACTCGTTTTTTTGCATCGCAAGTTTTTAAACTTTTGTAAATTTTTGATAATGTTCCCATACTCACTACTTCAAGTGTCATCCACGATGGTGGCATTTTTGGTGTATCATATTTATTTTGATAATGCTCTATAAATGTTTCGCCCGAACGACTTATTTCTATTTCTAAGGTACGTTGATGAACATCGAAAAACAATTCTCCTTTTCGATTACGATTTGTTTTAAATAAATTACTATCCGTTTGCCAATGGCTACCATAATCGACAGCAAACTGATGAATTATTTGTGTGCGTAATGCAACTTCAATTTTTTCCATTGCATTAAAAATTAGTATTCTTAATTTTTGATCGAACCTATAAAGCGATATTATCTCTTCGAAACTTATATCTACATTAAAAGGATGATTGCTTGTAGTATTATCTTGAAACGAGTATGTATAAGCACGCAAACGATAATAACTTATGCTAGAAAGTATTTCTTCGGCATAAGTTTTACTGTTAAAACTTAAACCTCTACTTTCTAATTTATTAATTTGATCGGTAAAACTTAGTGCTTGTTTTGCGTACCTCATAGACAATTATTATTTCCATTGCCTATATAAAAAGCGAAAACCTGTCGGGGTGCGCTGTTCAAATGGGAAGCGTGACAGGTATTATTACTGCAAATATACGACAATTTTGTTATGAACAAAGAATTAGACAATATTTTTTTGTTTATTTTAAACATTGTTAAAAATTAAATACTTTTAATTTCGCTTATACCAAAGCGTTTTAGGGTTTGTGTAGAGTTTGTTTTTTCCACATCGGAAAAGCCATTGTCTTTAAATATTACTCGGCAAATTTCTGGTTGTAATTCTTGTTTCCAAGCACCAATACCCTCGGCTACTTTGCTGGTAATACCATTGGCAAGGCAAATAAATAATGCACCCATACCAACATTATAAACTGTTTTGCCTTCTATTTGCTTTTGCTCTATTGGTAATGTTAAATCTAAACCATATTTTAGCAATATTTCGTAAAGTATATCTTCTTCGCTACGGTCTGCTTTTATATTATGCTCTGCATCAAATAGGTTTTCTTCTAAATTCTCTATATTGCCGTCCCAAGCATTTATGTTAGAACTATCTAATTTGAATACTTTAAAACCTATATCTAAATTATCTATTATAGATTGTAGTGCATCAATTTCTTTTTGTAATGCAGCTATTTTCTCATCGTCTTTAAACAATTTAGTATCTTCTTTTAATTTATCTAATTTTTCTTTTTGAACAATAAGTTTAGCCTTTTGTTCTTCAATTATTTTCTTGCCTGCTCTACGAATACGCTCTTTACCTATTTCTGCAATAGTTTTATAACCTGCTTTGTATGCCTCGCTTTTTTCGTCTATAACTTCGGGCAATTGCACTTGTATATGCTTACGATTACCTCCATCTTCTGAATTTAATTGCATTACTGCATGGGCTGTAGTGGCTGAGCCTGAAAAGAAGTCCAACACAATATCATTAGTATCTAAACCCGTTAAAGCTAGCTTTGTAATTAAATGAATTGATTTAGGAAAATCCATTATTGATTTATTAAATAACGATTTTATTGATTTTTTACCATAATCATTATTTATTTCTTTTTCTAACCATAATGATTTCACTAAAGAAGTTGCAATTTTTCCATCGTTTCCTAATAAATAATCTTTACGATAAATCCTCCATTCATCACCCATTTTTTCAGCTGTTAATAATTCAACTTCATTATTAACTTTATCTTTTCCCCAAGTCCAGCATGTTTTTACTCCTTCTGATGTCATTGGGACGGTTTCTTCTGTATGATTAACATCTTTAGTTACCGAAACCTTCAATGTAATTGGATCAACATATAAAGGGTAGTATAAATTTGGACGAGTTATCGGGTTAAAAGCTTGATTCCTATTTCTAAGACCAGTAAGTCTATATTTTCCTTTAATATCTTCTTTATTGTATTCTTTAACCATGTCACCTGATTTTTCAATCCCAACCATTGTATTTTCTTGATCTATCTTTTTTGAAAAAATAAGAACAGATTCGTGAGTTTTAGCAACATATTTATCAAGATTTCTACCTCTTGGATTTAGCTGTACTGCCAAGTTTGCTATATAATTCTCTTCTCCAAAAATTTCACTCCCAAGTTTCTTTAAATTTTCTACTTCATTATCATCAATAGACATAAAAATAACGCCATCATCTTTTAGTAAATTTCGTGCTAGTTTTAGTCGAGGATACATCATATTTAGCCAATTGGAGTGATAACGTCCTTCACTTTCGGAATTAGTGCTTAGTTTATTGCCATCAGCATCAACTTGCCCTGTAATTTGTTGGTAGTTGCGTAGGTTGTCTTTATAGTTGTCTTTGTATACAAAATCTTTACCAGTGTTATAAGGTGGGTCTATATATATCATTTTAACCTTATTGGCATACGATTTTTGTAAAAGCTTAAGTACTTCGAGGTTATCACCCTCTATGTATAGGTTTTGTGTTTTGTCCCAATTTACACTTTCGTCTTTTGCAGGGCGTAGTGTTCCTGTGCTTGGCTTGTGGGCTTCTCTACGAGCATTGCTTTTGCCTGCCCAAGTAAAACGGTAATATTCTTCATCAGTTTCTACATAATCGCCTAATACGGCTTTTAATACATCAAAATCTATGTTTCCTTCGGTGGTAATTTCGGGAAATAATTCTTTTAGTTTTTCTATATTTTCGCTTACTAAATCTTTGCTTTGTGTAAGGCTATCGCCTTTTTGTATTTTATCCATAGTATTATTTACTAAGTTTATTTTTTATTTCGTCAATATTTGCACGTTTGCTCTGCAATGTAATATTTAATTCTACTTTTTTATTGAGTTGGCTCTCTTTTTTTATTTGTGATTTTAAACTAATTATATCTTTTTCTAATGTTTCAATTTTTAGCAAGTTTTGCATATCGCTTGCAGTACGCTTTTGTGGTCGTTTAATAAACGAGCCAGTAATATTTGCTGTTTGGTATTGTATAACTGCGTTAATATATGACTTGTAAGTAGTTTCTAAATTTGTTTTATTTAATTGCGAATAATCTATTGCTTTAAAAAAGGCAGAAGAAATATCGTTTTTGTATAGTTTAGATATTACAGGTGTAGTATAGTAGTTTTCGATAGTTCGTTTTGAAGTATCGTTTAAGTTTATACGTTTATCACAAGTATTAATAACAAATTCGTTATGGTTTTCAATTATTAATATTATTTGATAAGTAATATGTTTTTGAAATAGAGTTTGATGTTTTTCCCAAACATTGTTGTCTAATTTATTATCAGCAACAGTGCAAATCATTATTTGTATTTCTTCGTATTTATACTGCTTATTTTCAACTTGCTGTATGTTTGCAACATGAGGCTTTATACTTGCTAACCACAACATGCTTTGAATGCTTGCAAGAGTTTTTTTCTCACTTGCCGATAAATGAAAATTTCTTAAAAAAAATGCTTTTGTAATCTTAGTATTTAAAACACTACGATTAGAAATATTTAGTATGTTATTGTAATCTAAACTCATTTATTTAATAATTAAATAACTTACTAATTCTAAATTTTCTTGTTTGTTTACCTCTTTGCTTAGCATTGTAGTTCCACCTTGTGTAGCAAGAGAGTCTAAACCAACTTCTTGTTGCACTCCAATAACTTCGTGCATAGCAGTTTTTAGCAATGTTGTATATTCTAGCATTTTTTTATCGCCTGTTGTTTCTTTGCTAAACATTTCGGTTAGCGAGTTATCTACCTCGTTATTTCCCATACAAAGTTTTCGAAAATAGTCTAATGCTAATTTTGTTTGCGATGCTTTTACAATTTCTTCTCCATCCATACTTATATAAACCAAAAAGAACGGGTATAAAATATTATTTTTTAATTTGGTCTGACTTCGTTCGTTAGTATCTTTTAAGCAAAACAAAACACCTTGTTTAACTTGTTCTAAATTAGATTTTACAATAGCATAAGATGCAGGGGGAATATGGTTTAATGTTTCGAGCTGTTGATCGCTACTTTTTTCTAAATCTATTTTAAAATCATTAAAAGTTAAATCAGTAATAGAAATTGAACCTTTCACATCTTCTAAATCAATAACCTGATCTTGTAATTGTTTTAATTGAATTTTACGATAGTCGAGATCTTGCATTTCTCTACTATTTTTACTAATAATATTGTCTTCTCCTGTTGCAGAAACATCAAGCATAACCATTTTACCTTGTACTCTTGCTACTAAGTCGATAAAATTATCGAGTTCCATACTCGGAAAAAAGTTTACTAACTGAATATTATCGTTTGTAGAGCCAATACGGTCTATTCTACCAAAACGCTGAATAATACGAACAGGATTCCAATGTATATCGTAGTTTACTAGATAATCGCAATCTTGTAAGTTTTGACCTTCTGAAATACAGTCTGTACAAAACATTATATCTATTTCGTTTTCTTCATCAGGGAAAATATCTTTTCTGCTTTTAGATTTAGGCGAAAGATTGGTAAGAATTGAGTTTAAATCGGTTCTGCAATTAGGCATATTGGTTTTGTTATTACCCGAACCTGTAACTAATGCAGAATATAAGCCGTTGTCGGTTAGTAACCATTCTTTAAGTTCTTTATGCAAATAATTAACCGTATCGGCAAAAGCAGAAAAAATAATTACTTTTTTGTTTCCTTTGTTAATTGGGTTTTTAAGTTTTTTGGTTATTAATTGTTTAAGTGTATGCAATTTTGCATCTCGGCTTACATCAATTAATTTTATATTAGATAACAGATTTAACAAAACAGTTTTGTCTTGTTGTAAATCTTGCCTCCATCTAATTGTGTCAATATCGCTAATTAAAACCTTTGTTTTACCTCCAACTAATAAGTCTTCTAATTGTGTGTCGTCAATATCAATTTCAGTAATTTCCAGATCTAAATATTCATTTGTTTGTTGCTCTAACTGGTTTAAATTTTCATCAATTATTTTTATTAGTTTTTCAATAGTAAGTTGAAAAGAGTGAATTGAACTTTCGAGACGTTTTAATAAATTTATGCGCATTAAATAAATTAAGCTTTGCTCACGGTCAACTTGTCTAAATACACCTCCTTTTCCAGTATCGATATCATATTTTTCTTCATAAAACTCTCGTTTATCTGCCCTAACATAAGCTAAAGGTGTATAGGCGGCTAAAGTTAACATACTTATTTCGTCATATATCTGTTCAATATCCTTAAATCTATTTTGCGTGTCAATCTCTGGTGTAATTGTTATTGGATCTAATCGGTTAGGGAATTTGCCAACTTCAGTAGTGTCATAATATTTTATTATATGTTTTCGAGATCTTGCAATAGTTAGCATATCCAATATTTTAAAATACGAACCATCTAATTTGGACATTAGATTATTTACATCTAAGTTATCGGGGTCGCCATTTTTAAACCAACTCGTAAACCTACGTTGAGCATCACGCATTGTTTGAGTAATGCTATCAATACCATACTCGCTATAAGCACTATCGTTTCCTTCGGTAATAAACGAAATTTGATTTTTTAAATCATTCATACGGTTATTTACTGGAGTTGCCGAAAGCATTAAAACTTTTGTTCTTATGTTCGATTTTATAACATCGTTCATTAATCGTTTATATCGAGTAATACCTTCTCGTTTATTAGGGTTGTTTCTAAAATTATGCGATTCGTCAATTACAACTAAATCATAATTTCCCCAATTAATCATTTCAAGGTCAATATCGCCAGATTTTCCTTTCATACGAGTTAAATCGGTATGATTTAATACATCGTAATTTAATCGATCTTCGGCAAGAATATTTCTTTTATCGTTTAATTGATATACAGTCCAGTTTTCACGTAATTTTTTTGGTGCAAGAACTAAAATTCTATCATTTCTTAATTGATAGTATTTCATTACAGCAAGAGCCTCAAATGTTTTTCCAAGTCCAACACTATCAGCAATAATACAACCGCCATAAGTTTCAATTTTTTCTATTGCACCAATAACAGCATCTTTCTGGAAATTATAAAGCATATCCCATACCTTAGAATCTTTAAAACCTACTTTTTGTAGTTTTTCATCAGCACGTTCACTTATTGTAGAGTAATGAAATATTTCACGAATACTGTACTTGTAAATATCTTCCCCTGAAATATTTTTAGTTCCTGTTTTTAAATAATCAATTATTGTGTCGTTTAGTATTTGAGAACTATATTCCCAGGTATCTTTAAAAAGTTGCAAATACGGATTGTTTTCGTCTTCAACCTTATTTATTAATATTGGCATTTTGGTAGGTAACACACCTAAACCTACCGAATCTAATTCAAGAGGTGTAAGCGAAAAATGAGTTGATGTATTATTATTTTCTACAATAATAATATTTTGATTTGCTAAACTTCCTTTTCTTATTTTTAGGTTGTTTTCTAATAAATCTATTGTTTTATTAATTCTATATTTACGATCTAATAATAAATTTAATTCTTTTTCGTCGTTGCTCTGAATAAACCTAAATTCATTCTCAGTATCATTATCAATATTTAGTAAAACTTTTACACTTTTAGAATTATTTGCAATGTCAATTAAATCGAAAATTGCATAAGCAGTAAACTTATTGCAACTAATATAGATGTTAGAACTTGAACTAACTATAGATATTAATTCATCGATTAAAAGTGTATCTTGATTATTTATTATTTTCATAAGAACTTTATTTGATTAAACACATTTTTCAAATTCTGCCATTTGAATTTATTTTTATAAATTTTCCATTGCCTCTTCTTAATCCTCTTTCTCTTTGGATATATTTCCCATTATTTCAAATGTTTATTCAAAACCTAAAATTAATATAATTCCTCAAAAATCCAAGTGATAATCCTATGATTTTGAGCATACAAAACATAATTATTTGGAATAGATATAAATATGCTCAATATATCCATATAAAACTATAGCAAACTTACTTTAATTAGTATTACTCAAAATACTAATAACATTTTCAACTGTTTCTTGGTCTGGCTTAATAACTTTTGAAAATTTACATTCTCTTAATTGTTGTAAAGCATTTGCAGGGTTAATCTTAACGTCTAAAAAATCACGCATCTTTATTTGATTAGATCTTATTACTGTTATTTTATTTCTCCAGTATGATAATTTTAAATCAATAACAATTACATAATCTTGTGTATCATCAAATAAATATACTTTGTAGTCATCATAAGCTTTAATCAATACAGATTCAATATTAAATTGCTTGGGGATTTCAATAGGGTATTTTGATTTCCTATTAGAATAGTAATTATCATTTTGATGATTCTTGTATGAAGAAATTACTTCCAATAATTCATCCTTTATATGAGAATGAAACATCGCTTTTCTTCTTATATAATTTATTTGATCTAGGTCAGAATCTTTTATTGGAAAATCTTTATCTCTTAAAATATCAGAGCAAACATCTCCTGAAACTCCGTTTATGCTTGCATTGTCTTTTATAAAATCGTGTAAACTCATTTTTATTTATTTATTAAAATATTTTAAAACTTTTTTTTGCGTTTTTTGGGTGAAACCCTGCAACCTTTTGCCATATACACCAATTGTACAGATAGTTCAAGCAAGTCTGTTTTTGTTTTTTTTACTTGCATCCTTCTGTTAACCTATAACTGTTACAAGTAGCAAGTTGGTTTCATGCTCTAAAGAAATACTTATAACTCTTATATCTTATTTATTTTTAATTTATTATAAAATATAGTTATAGGTTGCAACTACTAATGTTCATTTTTTAAATTATTAGAATTTAATATTTTTACCCAGTAGCCATGTTTTACTTTCCCCTTTATTTTTCTTGCTATTCTTTCAAAATCTAAATAACGTAAAGCCTTGCCTACTTTCTCAGGTAATAACTTTACTGAAGTTCTACTCATTATATATTCTAAAATTTCAGTAGCATTGTAAAACAAATCTGTCTGTTCATTATTTGATGGAGCAAAAAATCTATCTACCAAATCACTCTCTGGAGTTGAAATCTGAAATTTCTTATTGATTTTATCATTTTCTGCAATTTCTTCACGAGTTAAATCAAAAACAAAATCCTTATCTTTTACTAAATACCATATTTGAGCATAAACCTTATCCATATCAACATCTTTGCTGTAATTCCAATCAATATAATCAACTTCCATGCAGAGCCATCGCACAGATCCATTTTCATCAGTTAGAAATTCCCATTTGTCTGTTGAACCAATGAAACTTGCTCTTCTAATATGTACTGAAGCTCGCTTGTCATAAGTAAGCCTTGCTTTTACTTTATCCTTTGAGAACATTGATTTAAAAGCATTAATCTCAGCTTTTTCTGCTTGTGATAGTTCATCTAAGTTGATAAGAAAATTTTCTGTAATTGCTACATGACTATCCTTATCGGTTCCTATATTTTCAGCAATATATCCTGATAATGTTTTTGGACAAAGAAATCGACAAAATGTTGATTTTCCTGAATTCTGATGATTGCTTACAAGTACAAATGCTTGTTTATTATATGAGTTCTTTTCTGTAGCAGTTTTTACAGTTCTTACCAACCATTTCAAAAAATGATGATTAAAACGTTCCTGGTCTTTTACTTTAATAAAACTACATAAATGCTCTACATAATCGTTTTCTTCATCCCAATCCGGTAACCTTTCAAAATACTCAAGAAATGGATCATGTCGGTTTACAAAATCGGACTTCAATAATGCTACTAAATTATTTAGACTTAAATTAATGTTGTCCTTTTGAAGCTTTACATACAGATTGTTTTCATTTAAATCCTCATACTCATTTGTTCCCTTTTCTTTATATTCAAACTTATTACTTACAGTATTATAGCGAATTTCATATCTCTGCTTTAAATATTCTTCAGTAATATTGAATTTATTTGCAGTTATTTTTTTATCCTCTTTAATTTCAGTTTTAACCTTTTTAGTAACTTTTTGTGTAACTCGCTTATTCAATGATTTTATTACAATACCATTCTGTTTTGCAAAATGAAATAGTGTTTTAATTGTAATCCCAGAATTATTATTCTTTAAGCATTTTGAATATTGCTCATTACAGTGTTCAGCACTATAATCGTGATTTAATTTGCTTATTGCATGAAAATAATGTCTGCCTGATTCACCAAATTCACTTTCAATAGCAAAACCAATCTTTATCCAATCATCATAATTACTTGTAATATCAATTCTATTTCCTTCAATCTGTTCTATTAGTTTTTCTATATCACTCTTAATACTCATTGGTATCTCGGTTTTAAAATTTTCTGACTCTTTGTTGTGGTATATATCCTTATCGTATGAGAAAAAGCAAAGACGAGATACATCTTTGCCCGAAGGATCTATTTTAATGCCTAAGAGCTTCTCATAATAAGCCTGGACCTTTAAGAATGTTTCAAGATGCTTTGTTACACTATTCTCGGTTCTAACCAATATCTTTAATCCTTTGCCACTTGGACTTATAAAACAAGAATATGTGAATTTACATTTGATAGCTTTTGTTCTAAATTTTTGCAAATTATTTTCAAGCTTGTCAATATCAAGAATGATAATTTTAGAGTACTCTTCAAGAAATTCAGCTTTTCTGCCACCTTTATATTGTGCCGATGGAGTAAATGCAAGCAAAGATTTCTTCTTTGCTGCATATTCTTTGTCTTTTCCTTCCTTTAAGAGTGTCTGGAGTTTTTCTATTGGTCCTTTGAATTTACCACTGCGGATAATCTCCGCAATGGTATCAAAGGTTTTATTCTCTACAACTTTATTGAAGTTTTGAAATATACTTAGCTCTGTCATATCTTTCTCTCCTTAATAGCTTCGTATTTTTCTATAATTCTTCTTTAGGAACTTCTCAATATCTGAAGCCCTATAGTAGATTTTATTCCCAATCTGTGAGAATGGTATTTTGCTATCATCTCTATATGATTGAAGAGTTCTTTTACTAATTTTTAAAAGAAGCATTACATCTTGATTATCGAGCCATCGCTCACTAAGTGGAGTATCAGCTTCCATTTTTAATTCTACGAATTTGTCATCAAGACCTTTTAGTTTATCCATTATTTGCTTAAAAGCATCGGATTCTATAGTTATTACATTCATTACATTAGTTTTTAAAAATTAAACAATACTTGATCTGGCTTCGCGACTTCCAGTTCTTTTATTGTTTCTGTTGCAACAAAAACTTTTGCAATGTTATGGAGAGTAAAAAGTATAAAAAGTATCTTTTTTAATTTGATACCTTTTTTTTATTACATGTCTAATTGTCTTACAGTAAACTATTTTTGGAATAAAAAAGTATCAGAGCAGTTTGATACCTTTTAATTATTACGAGATTGATTATCTTACAATAAACTTTATTTGGAATAAAAAAGTATCAGAGTAGTTTGATACCTTTTTATTTTCATGTGCTTAAATATTAGCACCATAGTATTTTTAGCTTAAAAAAGGTATCAAATTAAAATGAAAAAAGGCAGCAGAAATTCTGATACCTTTTTACTTTTAATGCTATTAGATGCAATCTGATTAAATTTATGTCTTTTAGCTTGGAATTTTAATGTATTCTGATGTTTTTAAGTTACTCTTCCATCAAAACATATTTTGATATATCAATTCGCTTTTTCCCTTTTACTCTTTTATCATCTCTATAATCTTGCAAACAAATTCTAATTGTGTTTTTATTTATTGGATTTCCGTTTTTATCTATAAAGCTTCTATGAATAAATTCAGCCATTTCTTCAATACTTGCTTCAAAATAAGTTTTTTTATTTATCATTCTTTCATTCATAAAATCATAATGATATGTAATCAAGGTATTAATCTGACCATTCCATTTTATCGGTTTAAATCCAGCATCAATATTCTTTTCTTCTTTAGGAGCATTTCCATATTTAGCTACCGGTTCCATCATAATATTCATTCCAACAGAATCATATAATTCTGCTTTTAAACTTTTCTTAGTCATTTTCTTTTCATTATAGAATGAGCTGAACATATTCTGATAAAAAAGAATAACATTGATGATAAACACATTTTGTGCAAACACTAAAAAAATAATATTTCTATCTCCTTTAATCTGAGTTTTATTTAATACCATTCTTGCATCATAGAAAATTCTTTGTGCCATCTGAATATTTTTCTTTGCATATAATTCTATGTTATTGGTATCATGAGTTTCTCTAACAACATTTACAGCCTTAATTTTTAGTCTCTCAAATGTATCTGATAAAAAGTCCAGGTATAATTTCGCCTTATGACTTGGAGGATAGGGAAGCTCTATTTTGTCTTCAAGCTCATATATTTTCTTTGGTATTAATATAATTTTAGATTTGTTCTCAAATACATCTTGAACAAATTCAAATTTCACATCGCTACTTTCTTTATATCCATATTCTAAAATATTGATCTTGTTTTGTTCTTCTTTTTTATCAATTTCCAATCCCTTAAATTTGATTTCCTTTTTGTTAATTTTCTGGACCATCTCAAGTAGAACTTTTTTTGATGCTCCACTATCATCATTAGGACAGAATTTTTTTCGTAAGATTTGATTAAAAACAGAGACATCATCTCTTTGGTAAGATTTTGTTTGCATAGGCCAATAAAGTAATTTGAGGTTAATAAAATGACTTGCTTTCTACTGCATAAATTTACACTCAAATATCCTAAAATCCGAGTCATGTTAATAAGTTATTACTGTATGATATACAGTCTGCTATCTATCTAAAAAACTTAAGGTGCTGATTAATAATGAGTAATTTTTATTAACAATTTTGAAATGTTTTGAGAATGTTGATAGGAGAGTATTTTTGAAATTTTGTCGTAAATATATGCTGTTTTTGCGACTTCTTTTTTGTACTGTAACGCCACTCACCGTCTAATTATCGTATATTATCGAACCAAATCGAACCAAAATAAATTTGGTTATCGAATATTTTGTCGTATATTTGCGAACCAAATCGAACCATATTATGCAAAAAATACATACATTTTCGCTTAATCTTACAATGAAACTGATTAATGAAATCAGTAAAATTGATAGATTTGATGCTTCTTGGACTCAAATTGAGAAAAGAGAAGGTCAAACTTTAAAGCAACTCAAATCAATTGCAACTGTTCATAGTGTTGGAGCTTCTACACGTATTGAAGGATCTAAAATGACTAATGAAGAAGTTGTGATATTAATAGATAAACTAAAAGTCTCAAAACTTGAAGAAAGAGATGAGCAAGAAGTTGCTGGTTATTTTGAAGCTCTTGATACTATTTCTGAATCTTATAAAGATATTGATATTACTGAAGGAAACATAAAAAATCTTCATAATATTCTAATGAGTTTCAGTGATAAAGATGAATGGCATAGAGGAAAATATAAACAATTAAGTAATTCAGTTGAAGCTGAACTACCTAATGGAACTAAACAATTAATATTTAAAACATCTGAACCCGGTTTGCCAACAGAACAATCAATGAAAGATTTATTTGAATGGTATCATTCAGACAATGAAACAAACTCAATAATTAAATCAGCTTTATTTGTTTATGATTTTTTAAGCATTCACCCTTTTCAAGATGGTAATGGTAGATTAAGCAGACTCTTAGGAACTCTTCTATTATTAAGAAATGGTTATTCTTGGGTTCAATATATTAGCTTTGAACATGAAATAGAAAGTCGAAAAGATGAATATTATAAAGTATTGATGAATACACAGAAACAAAGACCAAATGAGGATGTGTATGAATGGATTTCCTTCTTTATGGACTGTCTATCTAATATTCAAAATAACTTAATGAAGAAATTAGATGATCAAGAAAAATCATCAACAAACCTGTCTCCTAGAGACAAAAATATTTTAAGTTTTATTGCAAACTATCCAGGAAGTAAGTCTAGTGATATTTCTAAGAAACTTAATATTCCTTTGTCAACTGTAAAAAAGGTGCTTACATCTATGTTCAATAATAAACTTATTCAAAAGCATGGAGTTGGAGCCGGGACAAATTATATTGCTGAAAAGATAAATCCTGTAAAACCAGACTTAATGTTTAAATTACATAAAGACGAAACTATAAAGGAGTTTCTATTAATGAATTCAAGTTCATACATTGAGATAAAGAAAATAATTCTAATTCCGCTGTTTGAATGGAAAATACCTGATGATTGGTCAATAAAATTAATGAATAGTGGACTTTATTTTAAAATAACAGGTTTAAATAAAAGAGGAGATTTCTTTAGTCAAAAATACTCTTTGATGACATTCAATAACCCACATAATTTCAAACCAGTTTTTACACTAAATAATCCTATTAGAATCCCATATAGTATAGAATTAGCAAATGTTAAATTAAATGAATTTCCAATAAAAATTTCAATTGAATTATTTGGTTCTGTTAAAGAATTTGATTTTGATATTATGTTTGTTTATGATGAAGTTTGATAAAAATACATCATAGGTGAATATATATCTGTGCAAAAACAAATTCTAGTTATTTAGATATATTACAGCTATTTACATCTATCAAATTTATGTCTTTTATTATTGTAAATGTCATGTAAATACCGTTATTTACCTGACATTATTTTTCATTATTGTTAATAAATTTTGTGGACATTTTTCTCCTGAACCTTCACTCCCAATTTGCATTTTGATTCTTTGTTTTGTACATTTGTAGCGGAATACAAAATGATGTAATGAGAAGCAATTTAGTGTAACTTGAATTTTCATCATGTAATATGTCCAAATCGTGTCCAAGTATTTGAAAATTTTGTAATACTCACAATATAAGCGGTTAAAATAGTAGGTTCATAATCCTCTTTCTCCGCAACCTAAAAACCTCTTGAAAAATCAAGAGGTTTTTAATTTTCTTCTAATATTACATTATCTGTAAATATCTGAAAAATCTCTAATTAAACGAAAAAGGCTTTCAAAT
>Ga0075120_10000894_pt1 | contig 24421 bp, 26 predicted proteins | sample AntAceMetag02UKL_FD_69792 | JGI IMG/M metagenome (GOLD analysis project Ga0075120, IMG submission 69792) | Saline lake microbial communities from Ace Lake, Antarctica - Antarctic Ace Lake Metagenome 02UKL | ecosystem: Environmental > Aquatic > Non-marine Saline and Alkaline > Saline | place...
TCAATATTTGCCTTGGTGTATATTGTTCCTGCTCCTCCGGCGATATGTCCTGTTCCTCCGTATGAGGAAAGAACTCCATCATGTGTCTTGGTTGTGTAATACAATGCCACTCTTCCTCCTCCTCCGCCCCCGGCATAATTATTAGAATTACAGGTTGACGGTACCATGTTTCCTCCGTTAGCGGTAATAGATCCTTGTCCTGCTAAAGTACCGGTTGTAATCCAGATACTTCCTCCTGCACCACCTCCTCCGGTAGTACAATACGATGTATGTGGAATATGATTGTTACCGTTCTCTCCGTTGGCGGTTATTGATCCTGTAACGGTTATCGTTCCGGGAACTATGATTCTTACTGATCCTCCTCCGGCTCCTCCGACAGCAGAAGTAGGATAGGTGGCGTTAGTGCCTCTTGCACCTCCTCCTCCTGATCCAATATCAACCGGATTAAGCATGCTACCGTGGGGGATCCCTCCTAAAACTGATGCACCATTCCATTCTCTTCCGTTTCCGCCGTTTCCTCCGTAGCCTCCTCCACCTCCTCCGGCACCAACGCTAGAGCTGTAGGTTGCACCTCCTCCTGTTCCAGTTCCGGCAACATATCCTTCTCCTCCACGATCTCCTCTGATGCTCGTACTGATGGACATACCCAAAGGAATAGTCAGGTTTACCGCTCTAACTTCCGCCAAGGCTGTTTTGACATTACCCACTATCTCAACTCCTGAGTTTTCAGCAATTACTATCGGCGCTCCTACTTTAAAGAGAGCATAGTTTGTTCCTCCAATGTAGACGGTTCCATCCTCTGCTGTTTTTCGATTAACCTGCGTATGTCCTGTTCCTCCGTATGTGGTAGTAGTTCCTGTAAAAGTACTTGTTGTATAATAGATAGCTACTCTTCCTCCTGCTCCTCCTCCTCCGTAGTTGTTAGCACTGCAAGTTCCCGGAACCATATTTCCTCCAGTAGCAGTTATTGTTCCTTCTCCTTGCAAAATTCCTGTTGTAATCCAAACACTTCCTCCGGCTCCTCCGCCTCCTGTAGTGCAGTAACTTGTATTTGGAATATGATTGGTGCCGTTGCCTCCGTTAACGGAGATAGAACCACTAAGAGTTGTTGTTCCTGAAACAGTAACTCTTACCGCTCCTCCTCCTGCTCCTCCGTTAGCAGAAGTAGGATAGGTAGCGTTAGTTCCTCGCGCACCTCCTCCTCCAGATCCAAGATTAATCGGGTTGGACAAGCTTCCGTAAGTAGCACCTCCAGCTACAATCGCATTACCCCATGTTCTTCCCCATCCGCCATCTCCTCCGTATGCTCCTCCGCCTCCTCCGGCACCGACAGTATCACTGTATGTTGAACCTCCTCCTGGGCCCCCTCCTGCAAGATATCCCACTCCTCCTGCATATCCTAAGGAATTATTATTAATAACAGCACCCCATGCTATAGTAAGGTTAGTAGCAGTAAGATTAGATAAATTTCCTGTAATCTGCCCCCCTTCTTGAACAGTTACATCTCCTCCCATATTAATAGTAAAAAAGTGTTCTCCTGTCGCAGTTAAATTACCTCCATTTTGTATTATAAGATTACCGGTCCCTGATATTGTTTCTCCATTGGAAATCGCTTGTACATTGTTCACATAACAAGTAGTATCTAATGTTCCTGAAGAACAAGAAAAAGCAGAAACAAAGTCTGCTTTTATAAAAAGGAAAAAGAAAAATACTGAAAAGAACAGAACTCTGCAAACAGTTTTAGAAAATGTTTTTTTGTTCATTTATAAAGATTTAAATTACTCTTCTGTTTCCTCATCATCTTCAATTTCTTCTATCTCTTCTGTTTCCTCTTCCTCTAAGCCACTTTCTTCACCAGGCAAAATAGTGAAATCAGATAAAATCTCTGTTTTCGGCAACATCTCTTTTATCTTTTCTATTTCTTCTTCCGTAAAGTTATTATCTCCTAAATAAAGAAATTCCAGATTTTTTAAATTACTTATCTCTTCTGGTAATGTAGAAAGGTTATTGCTTGTCAAAAAGAGTTCTCTTAGTTTCGTTAAGTATCCTATCTCTTTTGGGATCTCTGATAAGTTATTATTTGATAAGTTAAGATATCTTAATTCTTTTAATCTTCCAACCTGAGGAGAAAGCTTTTCCATCTCTTTGTTAGAAAGTTCTAGTCTATAAACTATCTCATGTGCTCCAAGTGCCATTTCAAGACTGAAGTAGTAAGCAGCTTTAACATATTCTTCTATCTCTTCTTCTGTCATTGGCTTTTTCGTCTCTTCTACCAGGACATTAAAAAGTCCTTTTTCCCACAAAATATATCCTCCGATAGCCAAAATTGCGACTAAGAGAGTGATTGAAATAATATAAAAAGTTTTATTGTTGCTCATATTTTTATTTACGTTAAAAGCCTTTCGACTTATTTTTAATATATTAGTTTAGTATAGTAATGTTAAATAAAGAATGCAAGTATTTTATTATCATTCATCCTTTTCTTCTTTCTCTTCTTCATCTTCTTTTTCTTTCTTCTCTTTCTCTTCTTCATCGCCTTCTACTTCTTCTTCATCAATAAATTCTTCTTCGGAAGGAATCTCAATTAAAAGTGGTTCTTTCCAAGTGCTTAGATGTTCTGACAGGGAAAAAACTTCTTCACCTCCTCTTGCATTTTTCCATGTTACTTCAGAAACCACTTCCCATCTTTCTTCTTCGACAATCATCTCAATATTTATTTTCCTAGTGAATTTTTCTTCTATAATAGTAGGAGAGCTTCTTAACATCCATTTCCCTCCAGACAGTACCACTCCTCCGTCAACAAGTTCTGTTATGTTTTCTATATCACCGTCACGAATTGATCGAACAGCTTCAATCCCTTCTTTAGATAATAAATATGCTTGGCTTTTCTCAAAACTATTTACAGAAATTATATAAGAATTAAAAAAGAGATGTATTACGACTCCTACCCCTACAAGAAAAACAGCTATCGATAAAACAACCTCAAGCAACCCTATTCCTTTTTCCTTATAACTATTTTCTTTTTCCATTTTTACGGTGCTCCCTGTTAACAAAACTTTTAAAAATATATTCTAAAAACTTTGTTGATAAGAACAACCAGAACATCCTCCAACGACAACTTCTTCTTCTTCCAAAACTACTTCTTTTTGGTTCGTTTCAAAGAAGGAAAGAGCAACTATTGTAATAAGAAACACCAAAATTACTGAGAGAAAGACGATAATGCTTTTTTGTGTATTATTCATGGGGTTGTTTTGTTTGTTCTTTTTTCCTTGCTAAAAATAATTTAAAAAATTCAAAGATTATTCCCAGAAGAGGTATCGCAAGAAATGCACCAAGTACTCCCCATAGAGATCCTCCAACGACAAGAGCAATTAAAACAAGAACCGGAGAAACACCCATTATCTTTTTAGAAAGTGCTGGAGTAATCACACTGCCTTCGATCGCTTGAATAACCATAAAAGCAATAAGCACAAAAAATGCTTGAGTAACACTATCAAGTGCAGTAATCACAAAAAATATTAACCCTGCAATCGCCGGTCCTGCAAAAGGAATGAAATTTAAAAGTCCACCAATTATTGCAAAAAGAATCGCATAGTTTATTTCAAAAAGATAAAATACTAAAAAAGAAGTAACTCCAACAAATAAACAAGCTAAAATCCTAACTAAGAACCAACTACTCACTTGATTGCGACACTTTCTCCATGTAAAAAGAATATTATCTTTTTGTTCGCCCGAGAATAAAAGTTTGATAGCCTTTTCTATTCCGTTTCCTTCCAAGGAAAGGAAAATAGCCATGGTGATAATAAAAAATGTTGCAGAAATTCCTCCAAAAATAACTGCCAAAGTATTCATGATTCCCTTTCTAACTTCTTCCGAAGATTCTCTTAAAACATCTATTAATTCTTCAATCGTAGCAAATCCTTCCATTCCTATATATTGTAAAAAAGGGGAAATTCTCTCCATATAGTCGGGAAGGAGAAGAGAAAATCTTTTAATTTCGTTATAAAGTCCTGGGGTAATGACACTAACAAAGAGGGCTATTAATCCAAAAAGAGTAAAGTAAACCGCAACTACCCCTATAACACGAGGAATTTTTAATTTCTTCAAAAAATCTACTATCGGGTTAAAGAGAATGGAGATAATAAGAGCAAAAATAAACCAAACCAAAACATCCATCACTTGGTAAAGTAAATAAAAAACAATCATCGTTAAGAATATCTTTAATATCGATCCCCAAGAGATATCAAGTGTTTGTTTCTCAATCATAAATAGTTTCTTCTATTATCTGATTATATAAAAACAAGAGAGAAAAGCAAATAAAAATTCTATTGAATCAGTTCTTGAAAACTTTTTTTTGATTTAAACGGACCAACAAGAGCAAGGTTGATGTTTTCTGGCCTAAAAATATCTTTTGCAACTTCTTTAACATCTTTTGCGGTAACTTTGTCAACACGTGAGAATATATCGTTTAACTTGTATCCTTTATCTTCTAGAAGTTCATTTAATCCGTGGAAATAAGCAAGAGCATCTGATGATTCAAGTAAGATTGCGGTCTTGCCCTTTATATGTTCTTTCGCTTTTTTCAATTCAGGCGTTGAAACCGTTTCCTTTGTTATTTTCTGATACTCCTTCATAATCGCAGAGACCGCATCTTTTGCTTTTTTATTATCCACACCCGCTCTAGTAACAATCACTCCCGTGTCTGGATTATCTTCAACTTCTGTCTTGATATAATAAGCAAGTCCCAACTCGTCCCTTATTTTAATAAAAAGTCGTGAGCTCATCATTCCACCCAAAATAGTTGCTATGACTTCTTGAGTATAACAGTGTTTATGAAAAATATTAAAAGATCGCGCTCCCAGGCAAAGATGTGTTTGATCAGTTTCTTTATAAAAAACATCTGCCTCTGGGCTTTTTTGATTTTCAAAAACAGGAATGCTTTTTTTAGCAACGCCTCTTCTTATCTTAGAAAATGCGCGAATAACTTCATTTTCTATTTCTCTCTCTTTAATGCTTCCTGCAACAACAACTATCGTGCTTTCTGAAACATATTGATTTTGCATGTAAGAAAACAAATCTTCTCTTTTAATCTTTGAAACACTTTCTTTTGTTCCGGCAATATCCCATCCCGCAGGTTGATCTCCATAAAGGAGTTTTTGAAAGAGAATTTGTGAGTAAGTCATCGGGTTATCATAGTACATATTGATCTCTTCTTTAATAACTCCTTTTTCCTTTTTAATCTCTGCTTCCGGTAAAAGAGAATTAAGATAGATATCTGAAACCCAATTAATGGCAAGAGATATCTTTGAAGCATCAACTTTAGCGTAGTAGCCAGTATAATCACTCCCAGTAAAGGCGTTATAAATCCCTCCTACTTTATCTAGTGCTTCAGCAATTTTAAGTGGAGAGGCATATTTCTTTGTTTTCTTGAACAACATATGTTCTAGAAAGTGAGAAATCCCAGAAATCTTTTTATCTTCACATTTAGAACCGGTTTTAACCAAAACAAAGACTGTAGCAGCCCTTGTTCCTTTGAGAGGAATGGTAAGCAAACGAAGACCATTTTCAAAAATCTTTTTTTCCATATATTTAATTAGAGAGTTCAAACACTTGGTCTAGAAACACAGCTCCAGAAACCGCTGAAACCGTACTTTCTGTTCTCCTGTCTTTTGCTCTTACCTCTCCTTCAAATAAAACTATGTCTTCTTCTTTAAAGTCTTTTTTAGGAATAATTTCTATCTCAAAGAACACTTCTTTTGTTTCTCCTGCAGAAATACTTTCTATGTCCATTACTACTTCTCTAGTGCTAGAATTAAAAGAAAGCAAAACATCTTCTAAATTTTTTTCACCAGTGATTCGAGCTCCTTCGGGAAGCTTTGTTCTCACGACAACATCGCGAACATCATTAAAATCATTTTTTATCTTCCACCTTACCGCATAGTTAGATGTTTCTCCGTTCTCAAACGGAAATGGTCCTATCACTTCAAAAGGAGATCCCTTACGAATAACGTCTTGAGTTAAAGAAAGTCTTGTATTTACTCTTGTTGCAAGAGTCTTTTCTGCTCTTTCAATTGAAGCCTTTACTTTTATCTCCGGATTATAGGGTAAATCTCCTCTTACTCTTGCCCAAAACTCCACTCTTCCTTCTTCGTTTTCTTTCAAAGAAAGAAGTGCGTAATCAAAGGTATGACTCCAGATAATAACCCCTCTATCTTCTTGGAATCTCCCATCTCTTGGTTCTATCTGGCTTAAATTAAGAGTGTTTCCATCTAAATCAACAAGTAAAAATAGTTCTTCTAATGTTTCTTTGCCGATGTTTCTGAAAAATACCTCGTAATGCAAAAGTTCTCCTGGGCTCGCGACATAGTCATCTCTTCCGTTAACTTGCATGTCGAGCAAGAGATTACTTCTTGAAATTGCTGTTCCTCTCGCTGCTTCTCTAAGAATAATAAAATTATCATTAATATAGACGCCTAGGACAGCATTAAATATCTTTGCATCCCCCGGGTCACCCAATAGGACACCATCAACATCAATTGTCCCATCATCTCCTTTGTTTAGGACAGACCATGTCCATACGTTTTTCCCCTCTGCTTCCGTCTTTGGTGTGCTTCTTATAAATCGAAAACCACTAGGGTATGTAAAGCGAACTTCTAAATCAGTAAGTGGATAATCAATTTCTGAAGAAAAGCGTAAACGAAAGCTGTTTTCCCTGTCAGGATCAACCGTCGCTGGTATCTGAAAGTCAAAACTGATTGGCACTTTCTCTATCACCGCAACATGCTCTCTTTTCGATTCATACCTTACAGCCAAGTTCTTAGGAACATATCTTATTGATGCATTGGCATTAAAAGAGCTTCCCTCTTTCCCCAAAAGAACCGCTGTAAAGACAGATGTTTTTTCTTCTCCAGGGTTTAATTCCCCAATATTTACTTCACGACGAAGGGTTCCTCTTTTTTTAACATCTTCATCTTCTTCTTTCTCTATGGGAAGAGAGTTTTCAGGATATTCAAAAGTTAAAATTACCTCTTCTAGGCGCGTATCACTGTTGTTTCTGTAGCGCACAATGTACTCTACTTCTTCGCCGGCGTTAACCGTATCTGGTGCAGTAATTTCAAATCGAATTCTATCTTGTCCAAAAACATTTTTTTGATAAAAGAAATATCCTAAAGGACCAATAATAAGAGTAATTCCGAGTAGAATAAGAACAATTTTCTTTAACTTTTGAGGATTTAACATGTTTTTTTAATTAATTTTTTTATACAAAATATTCTTTTCTGGAATAAATGTCAGATAGTTTTCTAAAATAGCTATAAAAATCTTTGTATCTTGAAGAAACGTTTTTTCCAAATCATTTTCAAAGAAAGACTTCAACAGCTCGACATCTTCAAGATATATTCCGGTTGGTCTTTTTGAAAAACAGCTTTTGCAAACAACTCCCCCTTCTTTTGAATTAAAATAGCAATCTTTAATAATAACATCTCCACAAAAAGCACATTTTTCAATATACATCTTATAGCCTAAAAAATAAAGTAGGTTAAATGTGAAAAAACAATAGAACAATTTTAATCTATTCTTAGAAAAAGAAGACTCATCAATTTTTTTGAAACTCTCTTGAAGAAGAAGAAAGATGTTTTCGTCTTTTTCTTGTTCGTAGATAAGTGATAGAACGACTTCAGAAATACGATAAAATAAAGAAAGTTTACCCAAGTCTTTTCTTGCACTTTTAAAATCGTCAACAACACTTGCATCGGTTAGGGTGTTATAGTTTTTCCCCTCTATAAAACCAATTTTTACCAAAGAAAAAAGAGACATATTCATTTTTAATTTCGATCCGTTTTTTCTGATCGATCTTCCAATCACATCTATCTTCCCAAAATCCCGAGTATAAAGGGTAAATATCTCGTCTGCTTCTCTTCTTTTCCGCGTAGAAAGAATTATTCCTTCTGCTTGATAATGTGTAAACATAAACTTATTTTTACTCCTTTTCAAAAAAGCCAAAAGAAAAAAAATACCAAACCGGAACAAAATAAACATTGGTTTTCTTAATCTTCTTTTCTCCCCAAAAACCATCGGTAAGAACAAAAAAACTTTTAGGATTATAGTTCTCAATAAAATTATACCAACTCCTGGAAACACTAACTTTCTTCTTTTTATACTTCACTTCAATTGGATATACAAGAGATTCTTTTTGGACTACAAAATCAACCTCTGCTCCACCCATGGTTCTCCAGAAAGAAACCTTCTCTTCTCTTTTAAAAGAAGCAATTATGTTAAACAATATTACAGATTCAACTATCTCTCCTCGATCCGGTCTAATTTTCATCTCTCCGTAGCTAGAAAGAAGTGCGTTTCTTAAGCCAGAATCAAGAAAATATCCTTTGGGAGTTTTTTTAAGCTCTGTAGTAAGATTTTTGTGGTAAGGATAAATTCTTTTGATTAAAAAAGTTTCTTCTAACAAAGAAAGAAAATGTTTGATTTTTTCATGATAGCTCCCGGTATCGTTAGAAAGCTGATTGTAGTTTAGAATTTGTGCGGTTTGCCCTGCTAGTATCCGGACCATATCGCGGAATTTTTTGATATCTTCTTGCTTTAAAAGATGGACGACATCTTTGTTGATATAGGTCTGGACAAGCGCATCTAGAATATCTTTTTTTACTTCTTTTCTTTTCTCATTTACCACGGCTGGATATCCTCCGTAAAGACAATACTCTTCCCAATGCCTTCTCATTTCATTTTCGTATGGATCTGTAGAAAAACTTTTCAATTCTAAACTTCTCTCTCCCCAAAAAATATCTTTTATTTTCTTATTTCTTTTTTCCCATAAGTTGAAAATTCTTTCTTCTTTTGATCTTAAAAACTCTTTGAAACTTAAGGGATAAAGATTCAAAGAAAACATTCTTCCAACCATATATTTCGCTGTTGCTCCCTCAAGCTCTAAGGAATTTGATCCGGTAATAATAATCTTGGCTCTTTCTTTAAATTTGTCGTAAACTAATTTTAGTTTTTGACCACTATCTGTGACATACTGATATTCATCTAAAAAAACAAAAACTTTGTCTTTTTTAAGAAGAATTTCTATAAACTCAACAGGATCTTTTTCAAATTGTTCTAAGAGGTTCCTATCTTCGAAGGAAAAGTAATAAATCTGTTTGTCCTTTAATTTTTCCTTTAATATCTCAAGTAGAGTAGTTTTCCCTGATTGTCTGGGTCCTTTGATAAAGATTACTTCGGGTCTTTCAATCCACTCTAAAATCCTTTCAAGAACATCTCGTTTAATATAATTTTTAATCATAAGTCTATTATTATTAAAAAACTTTTAATAAAACTAGCATTAAAATTAAAATTATGCAAGAGAAATAGAGAGAGAAATGTCTTCTTTATCTATTTTAGTCATCTTTTTAGCAAGAAAATCATCTTTTTCTCCTTCTTTTATTTCCACTACTCCGGTCTCATTTTTAAAATCATCTTTTTCTTTAGAAAGCAAATCCAACAAGTTTCCACCAGTATAAAAAAGGTTTATCTTGTCGCTAGGAACAAGTCCCGCTTCTTTTCTCATGCTCTGCACGCTCCTTATAACCTCCCTCACATCTCCTTCTCTTTTTAGTTCTTCGGTTATCTTCGTATCCAAAATCACAGTTCCTTTTAAGCTTTCATCGAAAACAACTTTTTTAACATTTACTTCTTCTTTTATAAGATAAAGAAAGTCATCTTTTATCTTTTCTCCAATTGTCAGAAGAGCAAGGGGCTGTCTAACTTTTATCTTTGCATCCGCCCTCTCTTTTAGTGCAACTGAGACAATGTTTCTTACTTTTTCCATCTCATCTAAAACTTTTCCATCAATCATTTTTTCATCAAACTCTGGATAGCAAACAAGATGAACAGAATTTTCTCCATCCTCAAAATCATTACCGGTTACCTGCTGATAAATATTTTCAGCTAGAAACGGCATAATCGGGGCTATTACTTTGGATAACTGATAAAGAACGTATCCTGTCGTTTCAACCGCCCCGCGAGAGTCCTCTTTAAATCTTTCTCGAGATCTCCTCAGGTACCACGTTGAAAAATCATCAATAAAAAAGGTTATCATCTCACATACCGGAGGGATTTTGTAAGCATCCAGGTTTTCCGTCACTCCTTTTATTGTTTGATGGAGACGAGCAATAATCCATTTATCTAAAACAGAGTCTCCTCTGGCTTCTTTTTCTTCATCAACGAAGAAGTTCTCTTTAAACTGATTATAGAAATTTAGAATGTTTAAAAGAAGCATAATGTTTTTGCGTAAAACCTCCATTACTCCCTCTTCTTTGAAGTTCAAGTTTTCTCCGGTTAAAACCGGGGACGATAACAAGTAATACCTAACAGCATCAGCGCAAAACTTGTCGAACAAGAAGTTTGGGTCGGGATAATTCGCTTTCGATTTACTCATCTTCTGTCCATCTTCTGCAAGAATAATTCCATTAACAATCACATTCTCAAACGCTTCTTTATTAAAGAGAGCAGTACTAAGAACCATCAATGTATAAAACCACCCTCTTGTTTGATCCATTCCTTCGGCAACAAACTGAGCAGGAAAGTTTTTCCCTTTTTTTGGATCAAAGTCATCTAACGATTCACCTATATAGTTCATCTGTGCATACGGCATAGATCCTGATTCAAACCAGCAATCTAAAACCTCAGGAACTCTTTTCATCTCTCCTTTACACTCACATTTTAAGGTTATTTTATCAACAAATTGTTTGTGTAAATCACTGATTTTATCTCCACTAATCTCTTCTAGTTCCTTTTTAGATCCAATAACTTTTAGTTTTCCACATTCCTGGCATTCCCAAACAGGAAGTGGCGCTCCCCAGTATCTGTTGCGACTGATTGCCCAGTCTCTTGCTTGGTCAAGCCATTTTCCAAATCTACCATCTTTCACGTGTTCAGGAACCCAACGTACTTTTTGATTATTTCTCACTAAATCGTCTTTAATATCGGTAACTTTTACAAACCACGAGTCCGTAGCGTAATTTAGAAGAGGAGTCTCGCAACGCCAACAGTGTGGATAGCTGTGTTCATATTTTTCTTTTTTAAAAAGTATTTCTTTTTTGGCTAAGTATTTTATAATCTCCACGTCTGTTTTAGTATGATCGTCTTTTGGTTTTACTTCCATTCCTGAAAAATCTTTCACTTCTTCTTTAAATCTACCAAACATATCAACGTGTTGAATAAAAGGAAGTCCATATTTCTCTTTCATTTGCATATCATCTTCACCAAAAGCGGGTGCGATATGAACAACACCCGTTCCTTCTTCTGTTGAAACAAAATCTTCTCCATAAATCTTCCATCCATTTTCTTTTCCTTCTAAGTCTTTATTATCAAAGTAATAACTAAAAAGAGGTTTATACTTTTTCCCAACTAAATCTTTCCCTTTAATCTCTTTCTCTATTTTATAATCTTTGTCTTTTAACAAATCCTCAACTCTTTTTTTAGCTAAAATATATTTTTTACCATCAATAACCACAACGACATAATCTATATCTTCTTCCACCGCCAGTGCTACATTGCCAATTAGCGTCCACGGAGTAGTTGTCCAGGCTAAAACATATGTTTTTGGTTCATCTACAAGCTCAAAATTAACAACAACAGAAAAGTCTTTAATATCTTTATACCCCAGTCCAACTTCAAAATTGGAAAGTGTCGTTCCACAACGGCCACAAATATGCATCGACTTATGGCCCTTGTAAATTAATCCTTTTCCAAAAAGAGATTTAAACACCCACCAGATTGATTCTGTGTACTCTGGATTCATCGTTTTATAGTCATTCTCCATATCAACCCAACGGCCAACTCTCTTGATGGTTTTTTTCCATTCCTTCTCATACCTAAGCACAATACTTTCACAGTAGTTGTTAAACTTATCAACTCCTAAGTCTTCAATATCTTGTTTATTTTTCAGCTTTAGTTCTTTTTCCGCCAAGTTTTCTACCGGCAAACCATGACAATCCCATCCCCACCTTCTTTTAACCCTATATCCTTTCATGGTAAAGTATCTAGGAATCGCATCTTTCATAATACTAGCAACCAGATGTCCGTAATGAGGGAGGCCAGTTGCAAAAGGGGGACCATCATAAAAAACATAATCTCCATGAGGCGCTTCTTTTTCTAGAGATTTCTCAAAAACCTTGTTCTTTTCCCAGAAATCTAGGACTTCTTCTTCTTTTTGTGAAAAAATACTTTTTTGGTTCATATTATTACATCTTCTCTGGAACAGAGATCGTTAAAAGAAAAAGACATTGTTTGAGAACGATAAAAACCGCCTCGGTAATCGCCACTCTCTTTTTATTTTCTAAAATAGGACAAATATCGTAAAAATAATTAAACTCTTTTGCTAGTTTAAAAGCATATTCAGCGATAACATTTGGTGAAAATGTCTCCGCGGCACTTTCTATCGTTTCTTTAAATTGTACTATCCTTTTAACAACCTTTCTTTCTTCCTCATCAAAATCATCAATCTCTACAACATAATTTCCCGCTTTCTCTAAAATACTTTTACAACGTACACAAGTGTATTGTAAGTACGGACCCGAATCCCCTTTTAAAGTAATAATCTGATCCCATTCAAAGGTAACATCTCTTTTGTGATGACGTTTCAGATCGTTGTACTTTACCGCACCAACTCCAACAATCTTAGCAACTTCTTCTTTTTCTTCCAAGGAAAGATTTTTTGCGGTTGCAGAACTATCAATAATCTCTTGTGCTTTCTTTTTTGCAAGGCCAAGGACTTCTTCAAGATGTACTGTTCTCCCTCGCCTTGTCGAAAATTTTCCTTCTTTAAGACGAAACATTCCGTGAGGAACATGAACAAACTTTTCTTTTTCTGCCCACCCTAGTTTTTCTACTGTATTAAAAAGTTGTTTGAGATGAAGGATTTGATCTGCTCCTATCTCATAAATTAATAAATCAGGAGAAAACTCTTCTAGACGATATTTTGCTGCCGCAAGATCACGAGTAAGATAAGTTGTGCCTTTGTCAGACTTTAAAATCATTGCCGGTGGCATATCATCAAATTCTATAATAAGAGCTCCTTTGCTCTTTTTTGCAACCTTCTTTTCTGTCGCCTCTTTAATGACAGCAGAAAGTTTGTCTTCATAGAAACTTTCTCCTAAAACATAGTCAATTTTTACATCTAAGTCATCGTAGATTTTCTGAAATTCCTTTAAGCTCTTTTCTCTACAAATCTCCCAAATTCTTCTTGCTTCTTTGTCTCCTTTTTCGAGCTTTGAAAACCATTCTCTCCCTTTTTCTTCCATTTCTTTGTCTTCTTCCGCTTCTTGGTGAAAGCGAACATAAAGTTCTTCTAATTCTTTTATTGAAAGATTTTCGGGATCTTTGTTCTCTTTTTTAATCTGATAGACAAGTTTCCCGTACTGAGTTCCCCAGTCTCCCAAATGATTCACTCCTAGTGTTTTCCATCCTAAAAACCCGTAGATATTGTAAAGCGATTGGCCGATAATCGTTGAACGAAGATGTCCTACACCAAAAGATTTAGCGATGTTTGGAGAAGAATAGTCTATTACTACCGTTTTATTTGTCATTCCTCTCCCGTAATCATCTTTTTCACGTAAAACATCGTCCAGTTCTTCTTTTAGAGCGTTATCAGAAAGAAAAAAGTTTAAAAACCCGTTCTTTTCTTCTATTTTTGAGAAAAGATTAGAATCTATTTTCTTTATCAGTTCTTTAGCAACTTCTGATGGATTCTTCTTTTCCTTTTTCGCTAATAAAAAAGCAACACTAGAGGCATAATCCCCATGTTCTTTTTCAGATTGTTCTACCTTTGGATTTCCCTCTGTTATTTCTTTTAGTATTTTTACTACTTTTTCTTTCATAAGTGAAAGTATTCTATCTTATTTTACTCCTTTTGTCTAACAAAAAACCGTGCAGAAAACTACACGGATTAAAATAAATTCTCCAGGTTACTTATCCAGTTTCGAAGAAAGATCAATAATATCCGCCTTAATGGTCTCCCAAACGATCTCCAGGTCCACCCCAAAATATTCGTGTATCATTTTATTTCTCATTGAAATTATTTTTTCCCAGGGAATATCTTCATGTTTTTTCTTGAATTCATCTGGAATATTATTTGCAGCTTCTCCAATTACCTCTAGGCTCCTAATAACAGCGTCAACTGTTTTTTCGTCTTTTTCGAATTCTTGGAAATCCATTCCCTCAACATATTTTCCAATCTTCTTAATAGAATCTTTAATGTCTTGAATATATATCTCTGGAGATTTATTCCGCATAAATTGTTTCACTTAAAATTCTATCCTTCACCACTGGCTTCAGACTATTTTTTGTTACTAAATCTACCTTTCTTCCAAGAAGATTATAAAGATAATTTTCCAAATCTATTAATAAAAAGAAACCTATTGGGTTTTCAAATTCCACCAAAATATCTATATCACTCTTTAAATCGTTTTCATCACGAGCAAAAGACCCGAAGATACCAATCCTTTTCACATTATATTTCCCCTTCATCTCAGCAAAGTTATCACTCAGTTTTTTAATAATTTGTCCTTTATTTAAATCGTTTTCCATTTTCAAAGAATATCACAAATACATGTTCAATTCAAGATTAATTAACTTTTTTCTGAGAAAAAATCCCTGAAAATCCGATCAACCACATAACTAAAGTTAATTTTTTATCTTTTCAATTAAAGTCACGAGAAGAGAAAAGCCCTTGTGCTGATAGTTTTTTTATAGTTTCCCGTCTTAAAATTTTCCATAATAATGACAATATAGATATTTATATTTACATTTTATTCAAATTTTGGAGATAGGTTAAATTTACTATGTTTTTCTCTTTTTTATGTTAAAATAGCAAAGATGACCGTTTTAATTCATAACAAAAAAGCTGGATTTAACTACCACATCACAGAAAAGATGGAGGCGGGTTTAATATTAACTGGACAAGAAGTAAAATCTCTAAGAGGTAAAAAGGGATCTCTTTTTGGATCTTATGTAAGTATAAAAAATGGTGAGTGTTACCTTTTGGGTTGTAACATTTCTCCGTATCAGCCAAAAAATACTCCTTCAAGTTACAACTCTAAAAGACAAAGAAAACTGCTTTTGAAAAAAAAGGAAATAGGATATTTAACGGGAAAAACAAAAGAAAAAGGAATTGCTTTAATTCCAATTAAAATATATACAAAAAAAAATCTCATAAAACTGGAGTTTGGTGTCGCAAAAGGGAAGAAAAAGCACGACAAAAGAGAATCAATTAAAAAAAGAGAAATTGAACGAGATATAAGAAGAATAGCAAAACGATAAAACGAGTTGACTAAAACCTCTTTTTCGTGTATATTGTTGAAGTTACGGGGATGACCGTTTCGACGGAATCCTTGAGAGGGGTATTGCAAGTCGAGAGTAGTCTCGTAAAACACTAAAACCTTAAAATAAGTGTCAACTTATTCGAAAAACAACCTGCATTAGCATTAGTTTAATTCAGGCATCTCTTTGCTGATTTCTCATAGGCATCTGAGGTGTTATACATGAGAACAGAGCATTAGAAGTAGAATCTCCTTGCTAACCGCTTTAAAAAAATGAGGTTCAAAAATAAGATTTTTTGCCTAGTTTAGATTCTTATTTCAATAACAACTAGGACAAACTTGTAGATTTATCTTTTTCTGTTTTCCGGACGGGAGTTCAATCTCCCCATCTCCACAAACAAATTTAATTAGAAAAATTTTGAAGAAGAAAAGAATTCCAATAAACGAACAAATATTCGCTAAAGAAGTACGTCTAGTATCAGACGATGGTGAACATTTTGGAGTAGTACAGATAAAAGAAGCTTTAACAAAAGCCAAAGAAAGGGGTCTCGACTTGGTCCAGATGACTGACAACGTTACTCCTCCTGTTTGTAAGATTACTGACTTTGGAAAATATTCTTACGAAGAGAATAAGAAAAAAAAGAAGCAAGAGAAAGCCAACAAATCACAAGTAAAATCAATCCGCTTGGGATTTGCAATTTCCACCCACGACATGGAGATAAGGGTAAAAGCAGCGGAAAAGTTTTTGAATGAAGGAGACTCAGTAAGAATTATTCTCCCTTTACGAGGTAGACAAAAAGCACTTCAAGATGTAGCGAAAGAAAAGATGGAACAGTTTCTAAAAATGGTTGAAGAGAAAGTTGAATTAAAAGTTGAAAAAGAAGTAAGCAAAGAACCAAAAGGACTAACAATTACTGTCATAAAAAAATGAAGACTAAAGCAAAAACAAGAAAATCTGTCTTAAAAAGATTTAAGATTACAAAAACCGGAAAAGTTTTACGCCGTTTAGTCGGCCAAATGCATTATCGTGCGAAAAACTCAGGAAAAAAAAGACGCGCCCTGCGTCGCTTAAGAGAGATGAGTCCTGAAGAATCAAAGAAAATAAAAAAATCTTTAACCTATTAATCTATGCCACGAGTTAAGAGAGGTACTACCGCCCATAAAAGAAGAAAAAACGTTTTACAAGACGCTAAAGGTTTCCGTTGGGGAAGAAAAAATAAATTCAAAGCAGCCAAAGAAGCACTACTTAAGGCCTGGTCTTATGCTTATCGCGACAGAAAGACGAAAAAAAGAACAATGAGAAGAGCATGGAATATTGCAATAAATATTGGCTGTAGAAAGAACGGCACAACCTATAGAGACTTCATCTATAACTTAAAAAATAAAAATATAGAGCTAGATCGTAAAATACTAAGTACTCTAGCAAAAGAAAAGCCCGAGACGTTTAAAAAAATCATCGAAGAAGTAAAAAAATAAATTAAAACCCGCAAGATCTGCGGGTTTTTTGTTACTCAAGAGATTCTTCTCCACTTTTAAGCCAGGGATCTGTTTTTATCGCAAAGTAGGTAACCGCCATAGAACAAGCGTTAATTAAAGCAACCATCACAAACACAGCTTTAAATCCTAATAGTGTGGCAACAACCCCTCCAAAAATTGCCGAAAATCCTGCGGCAAGTCCAACTCCAGTACTTTCTAAACTCCAAGTATAAGCTTCCCAGTCCTTATCAACATGTCTTGTTAGTATTCCGCTTAATGTTGGAATAACCATTGCAAGTCCCACCCCTCTTATCGCCTCTAAAAGAATAACGTGCCATGCCTCTGAAACAAAAAGATACATCAATGGAATTACCGTAGCAATTATCGTTCCTTTCAAAAGAAACTTCATGTCATCGTGTTCTCCCTTCACTACGTCCATGCGATAAGCCAAGAAAGGCTGTATAACCGATTTCACAATCCAGTGAACTCCTACCGCAATACCAACAAGCCCCAGTGATCCTCCTTTTATCTGGCCAGTAACAAAGATTGCAAAGATTGGCGCAATTAGCCCCCATCCAGCATAAATAAAGAAATTTGCAATAATTATTTTGACAATTAAGCGATTTGGTTTGATCATAGTGTAAAAGCAGAAATATGTTCTGCTTTTTAAAATACTATATAAAAGAAATAATTACAATCAATTTCCTGGATAACTAATCTTTTTTATCTTGTAGACAATGCTTCTCTCTGAAGAGATGGTTACAAAATCTCCTTCTCTACGCCCAAAAAGAGCCTTTCCAACAGGAGATTCGTTAGATATTTTTCCTGAACTAGGATCCGCCTCCATTGTCCCTACTAATAAAATTTTATTCTCTTTCCCTTTGATATCAATAACGACTTCTGCCCCAAGACGAACCTCTTTACAGCTTACTAAGGGAGTCTCGATCATTTCCGCACTTCGTATCGCCTCTTCTAATTTCAGCATTCTTTCTTCTATCAAACTCAGATCTTTTTTAAAATTGAGATATTCTAAGTCAGCGTCTTCTGAATGAGACATTTCGGGCGCCTCAACCCTCAACTTCTCCTTACGTTGTTTCTTAAGTTTCTCGTATTCTTTTCTTACCTTTTCTAACCCGTCTTTAGTTAAATAGTATTTTTTATCACTCATAATAAATAGTTAATCCCCTTTTTTTGAGGGGATTCTTTTTTCTTTTATAACGCTACTTTTCCCCTCAATCGGACACAACAAACAATAAGTTTCCGGTTAAACCCTTATAAATAATATCTTTAAAAACAAAATTTCCTATTTTCATATCCTCTCTTAATCTTACTTTTTTTGGCCTTTTTGTCAATATCAAGAAAAGATACTGAGAAGCCAGAGAGATACAAAAAAATAGATTACTAAACTTGTAATATCAGCAAAAATAGTGGCAAAAGGACCAGATCCTAGTGCAGGATCAATTTTCATTTTTTGGAAGATAAAAGGAATAACAATCGATAAAAAAACAGCGGCAATTATTGTCAAAGAAAGAGAAACGCCAAGCACCAAAGAGACGGCTGTTTGGCGGAAAAGAAAGAAAGAGAGAAGCGATAAAATAATACTTAAAAAAAATGCCAAAACAACACTTATTCTAACCTCTCTTAAAAAGTACTTTTTTGTCTCAAAATCGGCAAAAACCAAACTTCTGATATAGAGTGTTTGAGTTTGCGCTCCCACCGCGCTAGCCATGTAAAGAATAAGTGGGATAAACGCTGCTATAAGAAAATATTCTTTTAAAGATTCTTCAAATAAAGAAACAATTTGAGCCGCAAAAATTCCTCCAATAAGCCCAAGTACAAGCCATGGAAGTCTTAACCACGCCAAAGAAGAGGCTTCTTGAAACTGATTATTTTCTTCGACAATTCCTACAGATCTCAAAATATCTTCGCGGTGTTCGTGATGTTGGATACACAAAATAGCAGAGAAGGGTACCGCTCCTAAAAAATATCCGTTATCATCTAAGACCGGTACAGCCTTTAGCTTCTTCTTTAAGGCAAGGATTGCTACTTTTTCTTGATCAGTAAATTCTTTAACACAGATAACATTTTGCTCCATAAAATCACTCACCTTTTCGCTCTTTTCTCTCAAGAAAAGATCTCTTGCAGAAAAAACCCCTTTTATTCTTTTTTCTTCATCGATAACATATATATAATCTAAAAACTGATATCTTTCTTTTGTTATTTTATTAATAACATCATCAACCAAACTATCCTCCTTACATGTTGGAACATGGGTGATTATCTTTGCTCCTGCATTTTCTTTGTGAGAATTATTTTTCATTTCAAAATAAAAACTCCTACATTAACAATCTTTGCTCCTCCAAAAATAAGAAGCGTAGCAAAAGCAGTAGCAGCAAAAAGATTTAGCATCTTACTTATTGGTAAAATATTTTCAAGCTTTACTTCACCTTCAATCGCCACTTCTCCTCCCTCGTTTTGAGGCATCAGATCCCCTAAAGACAACTCTTCTGACTCAAAAATAGTAGGTGGTTCTTTTTCTTGCAAAAAAATCTGTGTTGAAAAAAGAACTCCATAAAAAATCATAAAAACACCAGAAAGAACTAAAAACATTCCCAAATATTTAATCATATGAAAATTAAAATTTAATTTTTAATACTGTTTAAGTATAAAACAGTTAATTTTTCTTGGCAACAAGGTAAAAATTATTACGTTTACTCTCAACAACCACACCATCTTCACAAACAACAAACCCCGCCTCTCCCAAAAGCAAGGAAAGTTCTTTTTCTTTAAAAAGATAGTAATATCTTTTTCTTTTTAAATATATGTCTTGTTCACTAAAAGGTGTTTTTATACAAAAATCCTTTTCCTCTTTACTCATCTTCCATGCTGTTAAAAAGATCATACCGCCCTTCTTTAATACTCTTTTTATTTCAGAGAGTGCTTGCAAGCGATATTCGTGAGACGGAATCTGATGAATAACCGCAATACTATAAATCTTATCAAAATAATCTTCTTCAAACGGCAAATTAAAAGCGCTGCCAATTAAAAACTTTTTTCCAGGAAATCTTTTTTCAGCTTCTTCAATCATACCTTTTGAAAAATCAACTCCTACGTAATCTGTTTTTTCTAAATAACTAGAAAACCTTCCGTTCCCACAGCCCAAATCCAAGACTCTTTCTCCTTCTTCTGCATAATCAAATAAAAACCTTACCTCTGGCCACATACGATCGCGAGACCTTGCAAAAGATGATGATACAAGGTTATAATCTCTTCGCAAATCATTTATTATTTTTTTGGCATCTTCTTCCTCCATATGGATATAGAAAGTGAAATAATTGAAAAACTAATTAAAGACAAAGCTCAAACAAGAGAAGATCTTGAGCGTATTAAGAAAGAATTTGCTAAAAAATATAAAACTTCTTTCCCAACAAACGTAAGCTTACTGAAAGTTTATCACAAAAAAGAGAAAAAAGATGAAAAAATATTATCTCTTCTTAAAACTCGCCCCGTCCGCTCTCTTTCTGGTGTTGTAAACATCTCTGTTTTGACAAAACCATTTCCTTGCCCGGGAGAATGCATTTATTGCCCGCAGGAAGAAAATGCGCCAAAAAGCTATCTGACTAACGAACCAGCTGTAATGCGTGCTGTAATCAACGACTACGACCCTTTAAAGCAAGTTAAAATGCGCATTTCTTCTTTAGAGCAAACCGGGCACCCAACAGAAAAAATTGAACTGCGTATTGTTGGCGGAACCTGGTCTTTTTATGACAAAAAATATAAAGAGTGGTTTATTAAAAGATGTTTCGACGCTTGTAACGAAAAAAGCAGTGTTTCTTTAAAAAAAGCTCATGAAGAGAATGAACTAGCGAAACATCGCATTGTTTGTCTTTCAATAGAAACAAGGCCAGACTTTATAACCAAAAAAGAAGTTGAAAAATTAAGAAAATACGGCGTTACGATGGTAGAACTCGGAGTTCAGTCTCTTTTTGACGATATTTTAGAATTTACAAAAAGAGGTCACGATACTAAAGAAACAGTAAGAGCCACAAAACTTTTAAAAGACGCTGGATTTAAGGTTTGCTACCAACTAATGCTTAATCTTCCAAAAAGTAGTACAGACAAAGACATCGAAACATTTAGAAGAACATTTGCTAATTCTGATTTCCGTCCAGATTTTTTAAAAATTTATCCCTGTCTTGTCTTAAAAAACACCTCTCTTTACAAACTTTATAAAAAGAAAAAACATTATGTATTTACCGATAAAGAGTTAAAAGAAACAATTATTGAAATAAAAAAAAATATTATTCCACGTTATGTTCGTATTCAAAGACTTTTTAGAGACATTCCAATTCAATCAATTTACGGAGGATGTAAAATATCTAACTTAAGGGAGTACATCAAAGAAGATGAGAAACAGAATAATTGGAGTTGTAAGTGTATTCGTTGCAGAGAAGTAAAAGAAAATTATGATGCTAAAGAAAAAATCTTTCTTTTTAGAGAAGATTATAAAGCCTCAGGCGGAAAAGAAATATTCCTTTCTTTTGAAAACAAAGAGAGAGACAAGCTTTATGCAGTACTTCGCCTTCGAATACTAGAAAAATCTGCGATTATAAGAGAGATTCGTACTTATGGCCAACAGATCAAAACAAGTGAAAAAAAATCTCACTCTCCTCAACATCGAGGATTTGGGAAAAGATTGGTTAAAGAAGCAGAAAAAATAACTAAAAAAGAATTCAAAAAAGAACGCCTTTTGGTAATTTCAGGAGTGGGCGTAAGAGATTATTGGAGAAACCTAGGATACCAATTAGAAAAAACTTATATGGTAAAAGATTTTTAACGCTGACTATTTCTTTTTATTATAATACTTCGAAAAAATCTTTCTCATCTCTAACTTCCCAACAACACTTTCTGCTGCCTTTCTAATCCTTACTTTCTCTCTGCGAATATATTTTTTTATTCCTTTTGGTATTTTTTTCATATTTTATTTAACTCTTCTTTTATAATTTTTCTATCATCCCATGGTATCTTTTTTCCTCCGGCAAGACACATCCACGGTTCATTTCCTTTACCAGTAACTATCACGACATCTCCTTCTTTTGCGCTACGCAATGCTTCTTTAATTGCCTCTCTTCTATCAATTATCTTCTCTCCTTTTGTATCGGCAATAATTTCATCAATGATTTTCTCTGGATCTTCGTCATAAGGATCTTCGTTAGTGACAATTACTCTGTCACAGTATTTGTCCGCTATCTCTCCTAACACCGGTCTTTTCCACTTATCTCTCCCTCCTCCACAAGACCCCAAAACAGCAATAATTTTTGAAGGAGAGAAGATTTCTAATATCTCTTTATAAACTCCTTCAAGAGTTACCGGGGTAACGGCGTAATCAACAATAACACGAAAAGGAGAAGATTGCACTTCCTCCATTCTTCCCGGCATCACCGTTGTTTCTTCTAGCGCTTGTTTTACAATATTTATATCAATCTTCTCTTTTTTTGCTAAAGCAATTGCAACAAGTGCGTTATAAACATTAAATCTCCCTACTAATCCTAAATAAAAATCTTCTTTATCTACAGAAAAACTTACCCCTTTTGAAGAGGCAGTTACATCCTCCGCCCTAACATTTGCCTTCTTATTGTTTACTGCATAAGAAATCTTTTCTTCAGAGGGAAAGCCTAAAAAATAATCAGCATTTTCATCATCAATATTAACAACATGTGTATTCTTTACCGCCTTAAACAAGTTCCCTTTTTCTTTCCTATAATTCTCAAATCCGCCATGAGATTCAATGTGTTCCGGAGAAAGATTTGTAAAACACGCTGTGTCAATTTTTATAAACCGATGCCTGTGTTGTTTTATTCCTTCGGAAGTAACTTCGATAATTGCAATTTGACACTTTTCTTTTGCTGCTTTTTTAAGTAGTTTTTGAATCGTTGCCCTCCCGGGCATTGTCATTTTAAAAAGGTTTTGCTCTTCTTTTCCTGCTATCTCAAATTTAACTGAAGAAAAAGCGGCCACTCTAAGTCCCGCTTTTTTAAATACTCTTGCAATAAGATCTACTGTTGTACTTTTTCCGTTGGTTCCTGTAACGGCAAAAACCTTCATTTTTCTTGAAGGGAAAAAATAAAAAAGAGCACCACAGAAAGAGTAAAGAAAATGATATAAGCTGACTATTAATTTTGATTTTCTAATTATCTTTCTAATCATTTTTTCCTAAAATCTTTAAGGCTTTTTCTATTCGTTCTTCTTCAGTTTTTGCATTACTTACCTTTTTAAGGGCTTTACTTATTTTTTCGTCACAGAAACCAAGATTTTTTAGTGTTTGAAAAACATCATCATTTTTTTCTTCAAAAAATTTTTGCGAAAGTTCAAAAACAACCTGTTGTCCTTTCTTCTTCCCAATACTAAAAATCTTACTCATAACCACCTTATCTTCTCTTTCAATGCCCTTTTTCAATTCATCGACAGAGGCGATAGAAGCAATGCGCAGTGCTGTTTTTGGTCCTACTCCAGAAATTTTCATTAGTTTTTCAAAAAGTTCTAAATTTTCTTTTTCTTTAAAGCCAAAAAGCTTAATATCTTTATCGTTATTTTGCATAAAGCAATAAACGGTTGTTTCTCCTTTAAAATCGTTGTTATTAAGATCAACAAATATCTTATACCCTACACCATTAACATCGAGAACAATAAAATCTGTCTCTTTTATGGTTATTTTCCCCTTTAAATAATAAATCATATTTTTATTATATCAAATTTGACTAAAAAGTGAAAAAATGATATACATTGCTTGTAAATAGATACAAAAATGCCAATTACTAAATCAGCTAAAAAAAGATTAAAACAAAGCGACAAGCGTCGTATTTTGAATTTGGGTTACAAGCGAAGAATGAAAAAGATTATTAAAGAAATCAGAGAGCTTGTTGTTGCGGGAAAGAAAAAAGATGCTAAAAAGCTTCTTCCTACGGCGTATAAGGTGATTGATAAAGCCGCAAAAAGAGGAATAATCAAAGAAAACACCGCCGCTCGCAAGAAATCACGACTTACAAAAGCATCCGCTTAAGAATTAAAAAGAAGCATATGAATGGCCAATACGGGATCAATTTGTCCCGTTTTTATTTTAAGGTCAGTTAAAAAAAGATTGTTATAAATCTCTTTTAAACTTTCTAGAGAAAATTTGTTTGCTTGATAGTAAACTTTTCTAAAAACAAAAGGGTGCAAACCACTTTTAGATTTTATCGTTTCATAAGAATAGTTTCTTTCGATGAGGTCTCTAACAACAATTAAGTTGCGAAACTGATAAGCAATCATTGATAAAATATAAAGGGGGTTATCTCCTTTTTCTAGATGATCGTAGAAGAGAAATATTGCTTTTTCCTTGTTTTTCTCAGCAATCGCCTCAATTGTTTGAAAAATATTTATATTAACATCTTTTTTAACAAAATCTTCTATATCTTTTTTGGTAATCTTTTTTTTATACAAAGAAAGTTTATCAACTTCATTTTTTATTCTCCATAAATCTTCTCCCCCGATTTCCCCTAATTTATAAACAGCTTCGTCATCTGCTTCTGCGCCATTTTTAATAAACTCATTTTTAATCCAAGAAAAAAGTTTTTTTCCAGAAAGAGGAGCAAACT
>Ga0075120_10000901_pt1 | contig 24265 bp, 21 predicted proteins | sample AntAceMetag02UKL_FD_69792 | JGI IMG/M metagenome (GOLD analysis project Ga0075120, IMG submission 69792) | Saline lake microbial communities from Ace Lake, Antarctica - Antarctic Ace Lake Metagenome 02UKL | ecosystem: Environmental > Aquatic > Non-marine Saline and Alkaline > Saline | place...
GGCAAACACCACTTAACAAATGTTCAGTTCTCCCCATGGGGAGAACTGCCTTAAACAAACAAAACAAAAACGGGAACTCTAATTGTCGTTGGAGGGAAATTATAGTTGACGTTGAACAGATAATAATCCAAATTTTGCCCCGTCACATGATATACTCTTTTACCAAATGTGTAGTTTGAAAATAAACATTCATAATACTTCTCAAGGTAAAACTTGCTCTGCAGGAATTACAGTATATCTGTAATTTAACCAACCACGATCATGTTGTTGGCCAAGAAACATGTTCGTTACAGCGTCGTATTCGATAATGCCCCAACCATTCAAACGCTCTGGAATGATCGTTTGATCATTCATATAGTAAAAATATGCGTCTTGACTAGGAGAAAATACCCTGAATACCTCATGGTTTTCTATCCATCTGATTTTATAACTTCCCTCACCACCTGTTATATTTTCTTCAATATTAATGGCATGTAATGGTACACCATTCGAATTATATACATAATCATCACTATCAAAGTCATATAAGAAATTTATCCCCTTTATACTTTTTGACCCGTTGCGGTTATATAGCCAACCTCCCTGTTCATCAGTATATCCTTGTGTAATATCGTAAGCGTCAAAACTGACAGTCCTGTTTCCCATCCACATGTACAGCTTTTCAGTTGGATTTGTCGCTATACTCATCACCGGAGCAGGCTCTATGTTGATTGGCACTTCAGTGGGAAAGACATATTGAGTTTCAGTTTGAGTATCTAAATCAACCCTGTGAAGTGATGCCACGATATATGTGCCATGCCCGACCCTGCCGCCCTTCAGATAGTAAACAATATGTCCATCAGGGTGAATCAGTACCTGCTTCGGTGTTACTTGCTTAATTGTATATAGATCGTCACCGGAATCATTGATTATGGTATAGTTATAACTCCGCAGCGAATCACCAATTTCATCAACGAAAAACACTTTTGATTTCGGTATTCGAATTGCAAAAGCATAAGGAGAAGGTTGTTCAATGAAGTCTATAATTAAGTCCTTATAATTCAAATCACTCGATTGCCCGGTAGTGAAATTTATCAGCTTCAGGTGACGGACATCTGTGCCATAATCAATGTATTTGCTATCCTGCGCCACGCAATTTATAGCAAACATAAACGAGAAAACTATCAAAAACAGCATAAATTTATACAACTTAAACACGATAAACTCCTTCTTAAAGGTCACTTCTTATCCCGTTGAAGTGATTTTCGTCAAATTTATTATCAAAATAATTATCGTCATCACTGTACGGGTCAGGGTCCCAGTACTCAAAGTGAATATGGTCATCGTGATCACGGTCATATTTGAACCAGATCATTCCATATTCATAATCAACATCTGAAGCCAGAATCATAACTTCTGCAAGAGCCATTGTAATTTCGTCAGCAAAAAGGATTCTTTTCACCCCAAACTCACTCTCTACCGGTATTTCCCCCCAGCTATCATCCTCTGGCAATTCTCTATCTGACTTTTTCGAAAACATCCAGGGAGTGCGATCAACCTCATTACCGCCGGTCCCTGTAATTTTAGAGGCTAAACCTATATGCATTAGCATATAGGTTGTTTTTTCATCACAATAATTTGGATCGTCAATCGTCATTCCGGTAGGATAGCGTGGCGTGTCTTCACTAATTTGAGGCAACCTTATATCAACCTCTAATCCGCTTTGGTGAGAATCATGGTCGGTAGCAGCTCTGGTTCTATAGGGTGTATAAAATGGACCACCGGTTTTAAGTGAGATGTCATTTATGGATATATTATATCTAGGATATTCTTCACTCCAATTTACTCCGAATTTCACTAAAGAGGCAATCACTGAATAGACACCCCATCTATCGTAGTGATATACGATATGTCCATCAGCATTCTTCTCATCTCCATAATACATTTGTAACCCGGGAAGTAGCTCAGGTAATCGCCAGGCGCATAATATTCTACCATTTCTGCTGGATTTGTATGAAATTGTTTTATCCCACGATTTTCTTCCCAAGTCGTAGCTGTAATGTGGATGGATTACTGAGCCCCATTCTCCCGGATATCCGTATTGACCTATATGTGTCCTATCGCTTCGAACGTTGAGTATTTTATTATCATCAACTTGTAGTAATCCTTGATTCTCTTTTTAGGGATAAACAACTCCCACATCATTATATGGAACTTCATAATTACTATTTTCTACATTTAACACAACATGCGCACTATTTGTCGATCCTAATATCTTGTATTTGGGATATTTGGGATTTTTCATCAAAGGCTTGAAACCTGACTCTAAGAGTCAGTCCACCCACCCAAAACAAATGATCTAAAACTTATCAAGAGATGTTGATTCCCTTGATAATTTTTACCAAACTACATCATCATTGAACATACAAATTCAAAATTGTCGCGGAGATTCTTGAATGCATAGAATAATATTTTTTTTACACTGTTTTTTGTGATATTAGCCTGTCATAATATTGCATACGCTTCGTTGCCAATCAGCGAACATGTGACCATTGATGGAAACATGCGTTATCGGATGGAGGTTGATGGAAAGGATTTTGATAATAATACCGGGTTGAATGAAAATTCCTTATTGAGAAGCCAGGTTGGATTCCGTGTCCAGGCATCTAAATCGGTAAATGTGAGGATGAAATTTAAGGATTCACGATTTCTCGGGACTACCGGCTCCAATAGCAAATCTACCAGCTTTATTGATTTGCAGGAAGGATATATTTTCGTCAATAATCCTGCCAGAATGCCTTTTGACCTGCAGGTTGGCAGGTACGAGATGATGTATGGCCGCAGACGTATCCAAGGAAATGAGAACTGGAATAATTTCGGACCGAGAACTTTTGATGGAGGTCGATTATTTTTCGACATCCAGTCTATGAAGATTGATATGTTTTATGCCAAGCCGATTGAAAGAGGCTTCTCGGCACGCATTGTATCGAGATCGAATCTATGCAACAGAACACGCATTTGGGTCATTTCGGTATGTACTTTATCCAGCTTAAAATACCCTTTATCGACATCGACAAGGTATGATTCTGCACGCTGCAATTCATCATGTGCTTCTAAGGCATATATACCCAATGAATCAAGCATCTTCCGGATTTGATCTGGCGCTCCACCCTCCTCATGACATTCAGCACAGAAACTACCTTCCTGGGCTGAGAGCATTTCATCAGTTGGATGATGAATATCATGGCTTCCATGGCAACTACCGCAAGGCTGCATCCCACGAAGCTCCCAAATACCGCGATGTATGGATTCTTTGAAAAGGTTTTCGTTCAATGCATGACATTGACCACAGACATGCGAAACAGAACTTATGCCGGGAGGAAGCGCGCCATGATTGCCATGACAATCATTACAGGCTGGCGCGGAAATATCGCCTCTTTCAAGAAGCGCTTGCCCATGAACACTGTTGCTGTACTCTTTGTACGGATCAGTGATAATACCATAGGGATTCATTCTTTCAGGATCACCGTGGCACTCATTGCATGTTTCTGGTACGTTGCTCGCATATACGGGTGAAAGGGGATCATCAATCGCACGGATATTATGGACACCGTGACAATTCACGCAGTTCGCAACTTTATCATCATTTGGATTTCTTTTTAATGCTAATCCGTGACCGCTCATATTAAACTGCCGGACTTGATCGGTTGCAATCCCAGGTATAAATTTTTGCATATAATCAGGATTCGAATGGCATTTTGCGCAGAATTGCAAAACATCTGCCGGACGATTTGGGACACCCACAAATCCTTCCCGCCTGCTCATCGCCATATCTCCATCTTCCAGCAGGGGGTTTCCGCCATGGCAGCCATGACATGATATCTCGGAATCGGAATGGACGTCATCATTAAATGAATGTCCCAATTTTTCATCCAATTCAGAATGGCAGGTTATGCAACTGCTTTCAGTCAGTAGGTCATCTATGGAAGTCGAAATTTTCCTGCTTAAATTGAGCCCTTTGTCAACTTCCCGCTTGAGTTTATCTATGTTGAAATAGTGGATCGCTTTCCTTGCTTTGAACAATTGATCTCGAACTTTCTCCAATGTTGCCAGCTCGGTCTCTACATTTTTATGCGCTCTTTGCGCCTTTATGAGGATTGCTTGACCCCTGACATATTCATCCTCAAGACTTTTGAGCAGCTCACGCGTTTTATCAGATGCATCTCCGGCATTATGACATTTATTGCAAACAGTACCAACTTTGGTTCCGACCATATCAAGAGAAGTCTTTTCAATATCATGTTCTCCATGGCAAGTGATACATACGGGGGCATCGGTTAAATCCCATACTCTCTGGTGTTTTGAGGTACGGAATGCCTGGGCCTTAAAGCTATGGCATCTCGCACATGCCTGTTCAAATGCGACCAGGTTCTCATTATAGGAGCCGTGGTTACCATGACATCCTATACATGATGGAGCTTCAGCGTTATGCTCGTCCAGCAAAGCCCGTCCATGAACGCTGGTCCTGTATTGATTTACTATCTCTGATGAGATGTTGAATTTATCCATCATCTCTTTGTCAGCATGGCATTTCCCGCAGGTGTGGGAAACCATGGTTGCTCGAACCGGGCTTTCTTTACTATTCTTGCGATGAACCGGATGAGGAGTATGGCATCCGATGCACCCCGGAGCGGAATCATTTCCTTTGACAAATAATGCATTGCCATGAGGTCCGGTCCTGTATGTCCGGGCTTGGGATTTATGACACTTTCCGCAGCGTTCGACTGATTTTTTCACGTCCCAGGGAGGTGGTGTGAAACCATCGACCTCATGCGCCACATCCATATCCTCCGGGGATCTGCATTCGGGTTTCCACCGTGACAGCCTGCACATGATTGCTCGTCTAAATGTGCATCCTGGGCAAACAATTCAACCAGTTCAGGAGTGATTTCAAGATGACACTGAATACATGCATTAGATTCTACAAAAGCAGAACTTCCCAACAAGATGAAAGGAATTAAAAAGAAATATGGTGTAACAGTGAATAAAAATGATTTATCAAATTGTAGTTTCATGATTTTTTCCTGAAGTCTCACGACTTAATGCCCTGGAAACAAGTATCCCAAAAATGTGAAGATTACAATAAATGCCAAAACGACATATCCCACTGTTGGCGGCAGCCAATGGTTTTGTTCTCTGTTTGACCATCTATCCCAGAATGGCACGGTAAGCAGCAAAAGAGCGCCGAAACCAAAAAACAGAATTGCGATTACTTTTCCGTTCATTCCAAGTATAGTTCCCGGAATGTATTTCAATGCCTGGAACATGAACATGAAGTACCATTCAGGCTTAATGCCCATCGGTGTTGGATCGAAAGGTGATGCTTTTTCCTGGAGTTCCAAAGGAATGAAGACAGAATCAAACGGAAAATATACAGCAAGAAATCCGAGCAGAACGAGGCAGGATGACCACACTGCAATCTCCCTGTAAATAAAATCAGGGAAAAATTTCGGAACGTCTTAGTTTAAGGTAGCACAAAGGTATTGACAAACAGATATTGGCGCCGTATATTACCTCTAAATCGTATTAGCAAGAGGTAGCAACATGAACATCATATCAGTATTTGAAACATTTCCAACCCAAGAATCTTGTATAGCTTACCTTGAATCCGTAAGATGGAAAGATAAGCCATTATGTCCTTATTGTAAATCCCCAAAGTCAACAGCACTTCCAAAAGAATTAAGGCGTCATTGTAATACCTGTAATGCTTCATTTAGCGTCACAGTTAAAACAATATTTCATCATACACACCTACCTCTCCAGAAATGGTTTCTTGCTGTTTCGTTAATCCTTAATGCCAAAAAGGGCATCTCTGCTCGTCAATTAGCTCGTGATCTTCAGATCAATAAAAATACAGCTTGGAGAATATCAATGAAGATTAGAGACGCAATGAATGAACGCTGGCAAAGAGAGCTATTGACTGGCATGGTCGAAATGGATGAAACCTTGTAGGTGGTAAGCCTCGTAAAGGCAATCCTAATGATACTCATCATAAACGAGGTAGAGGAACCAAAAAGACTCCAGTAGTAGGCATGGTTGAACGAGGCGATAAGGTTAAAGCAAAGGTTGCTATGAAAGGTGATTTAACGGCAAAAAGGCTTTCATCTTTGGTAAGGCAAAATGTTAACTTCAAAAAATCAACTCTTATCACTGATGAATACAGAGGTTATATGGGTATTCATAAATTCATGCCTCATAAAACTATCAACCATGATATATGGTACGTTGATGGAGATATTCATACCAATACTATTGAATCATTTTGGGCGATCTTGAAACGTGGTATAATTGGACAATTTCACAAGGTTTCAGTAAGATACCTGCCAAAGTATTTAGATGAATTTTGTTTCAGATACAACAACAGGAAAGATGAAAACTTGTTCGATTTGACAATTCAGAAAGGATTGGGGGTGTAATATGGAGAACAAGCATATTGATAGACTTTGGAGAGGGGAAATTCAAATTGGGGACTATGTTGTCCCCTGCTATATGACACCAGATGAAGTGCGATTCCTTTCAGGTAGAGGAGTGTCTAATCTGTTAGGTCTTACTGATCCAGATAGTAAATCAAAAAGCGGTCAAGTGGCTGGTTCAAGAATTAGAAGATTATTTACCTATTCAGCCTTCAAACCTATATTAGAACAGCGTTTGGGGGTGGACCACATAGACTCATTAAAAATCTCTACTGATGATGGATTTTCAGTTATAGCATTTGAGGCAACAAATTTAGTTGATCTATTTGACGCTATCCTTACAGTAAGAGATATAGTTCCAAGGTCAAAACTGACAAAACATCAACAACACATAATTGAAAGGGCTGATATACTTATAAGAAGTGTCGCTAAGGTAGGAATCATTGCTTTAATTGACGAGGCAACTGGTTGGCAATATTATAGAGAGCGAACTGCTCTCGAAAAAATGTTGAATACATTAATTGCTCCAGAACTCCAACCTTGGAGCAAATTGTTTCCTGATGAATTTTATATGGAATTATTTGATAAATACGGATATAAAGCTCCTCGTGATTCAAGTCGCCGACCACGTTTTTTTGCAAAAGTTACCATAGATTTAGTTTACGATAGAATCCCCATGCCTGGTGGTATCTATAAAATACTAAAGAATAAATCAACTGATCCTGAAACAAAAAGACGCAATACAAACAGGCTTCACCAATGGCTTACAACTGAAGGCAGACAATTGTGCGATAGACATATATGGTCTCTCGTTTATGGGGCACGAGGAACCCCCAATCTACCAACATTCAAAAGATGGGTAGAGCGTGCTCATCCTAAGATGGGTCATACAATAAATCTATTTTCACGTTTAAAGGAAGAAGACGAGGAATAATCTATTATTTTGTCTTAAATAATCCTTGAACGATAAAACCTACCAAGCCAATTGCACTGATAGTTGTGCTTCCTATTAGTGCAGTAAGTGCTGATTCTGGTAATACGAAATCATCTATCTTGAATCCCGATAAAGCAATAATGCCTGCAACTCCAATTGTCCACCAGACCAAGAAAGTAAACACTTTGGAAGCATAGTCTTTCCTCAGATCGGTTAAGAGTTTCAAATCTGTTATTTCAGCTTGCAACCTCTCGTTTTCAAGGGTTACTCTTTCAGCATTGTTGATTGAACTTGCTTCCTGAGGGACATTCTGCACTTCTTGCGAAGTGGCAGGTAGGTTCATAGGGACTTTTCCGGGCATTACTGGGAATTACCCATCATGTTTTTATAATAACTTTGTATTAGATCATTTGGTATTGTTGCATTACCAAGATTGTATCCTTTTTTATTAAATATTTCATCCCAAGGAGTATCTGCCTTATGTGTCAACGCTGACAATTGAAATCCTTGTAGTGTACCGTATTGTTCCCAAACCCAATCCATAATAGTTTTATCATAATCACTAAATATACTTTTGGCGGGTTTCGCAAACGCTGTGATCTCACCACTACCAAAATGTTTGACTTCATCATATAGTCTTCTAATTACCGGACCATACATCCAAGCCTCTATAGATTCGACAACAAGTGGCTCACCAGTTGCACCTAAATTCCAACCATGCGCAATATATACAAGCTTTTGAATCTCAATTGGGGTCAATCTTCTTTTTTTAGGAACATAGTGTATGAAGTATCCTGCAATATCAATTGCACTGTGTGCCATTTTAATCTCCTCATTCTTTCCTCTTGAATATTTTAAGCATATCTTATGGCAAATGCAAGCTATTATACTGAACAAATTCTCAGTATGTCCCTTGGAGTCTTTCGTTGCTACCTTAAACTAAGACATTCCGAAAAATTTTATCTCACGCCCTTTCTTTGCTCCGATGGGCATGCTCATTCCTTGCGCTTGAACGAAATAAACATGAACCACAAGTAAAACTGCAGTTATCATAGGAAGTACGGCAACATGGAAACCGAAAAACCTGGTAAGGGTTGCACCCGTAACGTCCTCGCCGCCGCGCAGGAAAACCAGGATAAATTCTCCTATAAAGGGTACCGAAGCAGCCATCTCGGTTCCAACCTTTGTTGCAAAGAACGATAATTTATTCCAGGGCAGCAGGTATCCGGAAAAACCGAATCCCATACTGATGAACAGAAGCAAGACACCCGTTACCCATGTCAACTCACGTGGCTTGCGGTAAGCCTTTAAGAACCAGTTCGAAAAGAGATGAACGAATAAAGAGAGTATCATCAAGTTCGCTGACCAGGCATGTACATTACGAATCAACCAGCCGAAATATGCCTTGCTCTCTATAAAATGAACGCTTTCAAATGCGGCTTCTGCGGTCGGTCGGTAATAGAGTAATAAAAACAGTCCGGTCATAACCTGAACGATGAAGAAGAAAAGCCCCATTCCTCCGAAGAAATACCAGAGAAAATGGCGATCATGAGGAACTGTCTTGTGATCGGCATACTCCATCATCTCCTTGATCGGATACCGCGAGCCAAACCAATCAAACATTCTCTTGCCTGTAGATTTGTCTGACATCATGCGCTCCCAACCGAGACTATTACCTTGCCGCTGCGAATATCGACCTGGAAGGCTTTTAGTGGACTTGGAGAAGGACCTGAAAGCACTTTACCTGCTAAATTGAAGCAAGCATTATGGCAGGCACACCCCATATCTGTCCGGTGTCTTGCTCATATTGCACAGTACACTGAAGATGGGTACAAACGGCGGTTAAGGCTTTGTACGATTCAGCATCGTCCTTTCCCGCTCCGGTGCGAATTAATATAGCCGGTTTCCGGTTGAATTCGAATATTTTGAATTCTCCCTGGGAAAGTTCGCCGGTCTCTATTGCAGTTGTGGAAAGGTTATCCGGTTCAGCCTGTTCGGGAGGAATTACAAATTTTAGAACCGGATATCCAGCAAGCCCGACAACGTCTGCGCCTGTTACAACGAGCAGGCCGTCAAGAAACTTTCGCCTGCTGATCCCGTCATTTTCTTTTTTAGACATTGTTTCTCTAAAATCTCATGGAATATCTTGATATTCTATTGTTGACCTGTGAATATAGTTAACCATAATGTACAATATCTATCCAATTCAAGTTTTTGCACAGGTAAAACTATTGATATTAAAAATTGTGCTCTCACAAAATTTTCTTGTGGTACTTTCATTTCATACCCATATTCATATTTATATTACTTCTTAATTCTAAAAAGATGCATTTTTGTTATCACACTGATTTTTCATTAAACCGTTGGAATCATAGATGAAGTTTCAAAAATCAGCTCAGAGTGTCATTCCTGCGAAGGCAGGAATCCAGGCATTACAACAGGTTACGATATCGTGGATTCCCGGATCAAGTCCGAGAATGACATTGTCGGACAGCCAGCTTCGAGGGAATGACAACTCGATTGATCTGAATTGGCATAAGAGTACAATACTGCCCATACTTATTGCTATCATTCTCATAATGTCTCCTGCAATTGTGTTCTCTGCAGAACAGGAAGAAAGTGGTTTTGCAAAATATACCTGGAATACATTTAGTTTTTCCGGTCTTATTTCGGAAATTCCTTATGGAATGAATTATTCAACTATTAAGCCGGATAAATTTGGATTCTGCTTCGAAGCTCGCCTCCTGCCTGTCCGTCCTGTCGTGAACTCCAACACTGTCGCAATCGATGAACAAACCGCCGAAGAAGATTATGGCAGCGTTTACCGTGACAGTGAACATTCATGGACAATCATAAATTTCGGCACGACACGGGTTTTGTCCGCAAGAGTTTCTGCTTACCTGGTTGCTGGAGTATCTGTTAAAACTGTTTACAAAAGATATCAGGACGTTGAGGATGTCATAATGTACGTGAATTCTTATTGGATACGCGATAGAAGTACCTGGGCATTTAATGCAGGCGCCGGGTTACAGTTTTTGATTTATGAAGATTGGGGATTATCAGGTCAAATCGGCTATAATTATAAACCCGCAGGTGCCACAATCGGAATTGGATATGCGTGGTGAAACAGGCGCTAATGGTTTCTATTTCACAATCGTAATTCTTTGTGTTGTGAACACCTCAGTCTTGTCCCTGCCGATCATAAAATAATTACCGCTTGCAAGGTTGTCACTATCTAAAGTGAAATATTTGTATCCATTAGTATAATAGCCATCAATGATTGTAACGGCTTCCCGACCGAGAATATCATAGAGGGTGATCGTCAATCGTGTTGGAGTTGGAACAGCAACCTTTATCGTCGCTTTTTTAGAGAATGGATTTGGCCAGATGGATTCCAGCCAGGGTTGAATCCATACAGTTGGCGGTGGGGCTTCGATGTTGCTAAGTTCGTAAACTCCATACCCATTCCACCAAACGGCGTACAACTTGTTACCTGATAATTCACAATCGTAAAAGTATCCCGAATGATAACCAATTCTCTCGGGGGCATTCATATTATTAAGGTCATACACTTCAATGATACTTCCAAGTGTCTGATCACTATCGTTTAGAACAAGATAATCGTTATTAAAACTGAACTCATGTTGAAATGGATTACCTTTTGGAATTGTGCTGACAACCTCAGGATGTAAGGGATTATCGATAGTACAGACATATCGACGGTCATCATCCCTGATCAATACGTAGTTATCACGTAGTGTATTGATGTCTCGCAGATAATAATAATTATCGTTAAACTCCAACTCGCCAAGGTACTGGGGATTCAAAGGATCAGCGATAGAATATACATCGATTGTTGCAATACTGGACCAGTTTGGACTATAACCGCCATAGAAGAGATACTCGTCATTTGAACAAATTCGCGATTCAGAAAAGCGTTTGTTGGCTGGCGTTTTGTTGGCAAGGAATGGTATGTCGGGATCAGAGATATCATAAATATGAAACATCACCTCATCGCTATCACGGGTAACACTATAGATAAGATTTTCGGATACAAGAGTAAATGGTTTTTGAGACGCTTCCCAGGGGTTGTCGTAGTACTCGTAATTATTTGAAGGCAATATGCCTCGAAATCCAATATGTCCCAAATTTTGTGAGTCAATGCCAAACAGACGGTAATGATGTTCGGGAGATACATTGCCGGAGATATTTTTGTACCAGTGCGTGAGTAATAAGTCTCCGAAATCACCGACAATGTCACAATATTTCCAGCCATCGAGGGATACCGAGTCCTGTGCTCCCAACATGCCATTAAACAAGATCGGAAAGTTGCGGATGGTTGGTCGTCTTGATGCGAGGACAAAATAATTATCAATAAGCGCACCGCCGTTGAATCCGTCAGTCATCGCCCAGAAATTGTAACCTTCGATCGCTGCCGGATCGCTTATGTTCATATAACCAATTCCATTCGAGCCTGCGCCCCAGATAGCATAATCTCCCTGAAATGCTTGAAACTCTAAGTTGTAGTCCGGAGCTTGAATCCGGTTGACCATACTGAGTTGATAGTTGTCATCATACTGCATGATAAAGATTGAGTCAGGCTCAGAACTGATAGCGTAAATCGTTCTGTCATGCAGATAATAGGATAATTGAGGGAAGTGACTCTTGATCAATGTGTCTAATACCACAGCATTATGAGGATCTGAAATGTCAAGAATCGCAAAGGTCGAGTCACCAAACACAGCGGCAATATCGTCTTCAATTTCAATGTACCTGAATTTAATATTCACATCTTCGGAAAAACTATGTAATACTGGATTTGAGGGATCAGACAGGTCAAAATAGGGATTCGGAGTAAAGCTGTATATGTATCCAAGGTAGAGCCGGTTGTTATAGTACTCCAAATCGTAAACCGTATAAACATAATCAGAGGGATCAATAGTACTCAGGACAGTAACAGTTCCATCATCTTCCAGGTCGCAGATTTGAATTAAATCGGGATCATAACTGTTGATAATCAGAAGGGAATCCTGCCAGATGACTATGGGAGCGCCAGCTATAACATCAGGATCTAAAGTTCCGGTTCTTACTGGATGCAGGGGGTCAGAAAAATCATAAAGTACTTTCTCAACACCAATTACCAACACCATTGGTTCATTTACAATAATTCGAAAGATAGGATTAGATTCTTCAATCACTCCGACAATTTCCGGATTACCTTCAGCTACACCAGATATTGTCAGCAATCCGGAGCCCCAACTTGCAGCAAGTGTATATTCTCCAAATGCAGCAACATCAAAAAAACTACCAAGCAACTGTTTGCCGTCTATCAAACGCATGTTCAAGCTGTCTTGCGCGAAAACAGGAAGCGTAGAAACTAAGCAAAAATGGATAAAGAGAACTCCCAAAATCAATCGATTCATATTTTTAATCTCCAAATACTTTTACAAGGAATTAGAGGAATTAGGGGACCAGTATATCTATTTAAGTATATTTATCGCACTAACACAACCTTCTGATTTACATTTAGGTTAGCCGCTTTTAATCTTACGAAATACATACCTGATGGTAGATGACCGGCTGAAAAATTTGAACTATATGCGCCGGGTGTCTTGTATCCCTCAACCAGTGTATAAACTCGCTGCCCCACCAGGTTATACACTTCGAGTGACATATATCCTGCCACCGGCAACCCATAACTTATCCTTGCAGTAGAATTGAACGGATTGGGAAAAGGAGCTGATAGGTAATAATCCGATGGAACGATACTGATCCGTGACGATCTTACAAAGTTGGGATCGGTAAACCGGTAGATCCCCAGGTTAGTTCCATCTGCGGCGTAGATCAATCCGTCTTCGTAAACAGCGAGGTTTGATGTGCTTCCAGGTGTGTTGAAGTATCCCGCAAATTGAGGATTTTCCGGATCGGCAATAGAAAAAACAGAAATACCATTTGAATGCTGCGCCAAGTAAACATAATGTCCAGATACCTGAATTGCTTTCGCGTAATCAATAAAGATATTAGAAATTTCCTCCGGATTCTCAGGTTCTGAAATATCAAATATATGTAAATACTCGTCTCGTGAAATAACGAATGCAAAATCACCGTTTGTTTTAATACTTTTAGCGGTACTTCCAGTTAATAAAGAATCAACATAGCCTATTACTATCGGAAATTCAGGATTAGTAAGTGAAATCAAATATAATCCATTGTCCTGTGTAATCGCATAAAGATAATCACCCGAAACAGCCAGGTTTAAAACCAACGGGGTGTAAAGATTATGGCCTGTATCTGCTGGATTTTCGGGATCTGAAATAGAAATGATTATTATACCATGATCGTAATCCGGTACATAGGCATAATCACCAGCGAACTCTAACCTGCCATTAGGATAATCCCAAGCCATGCTCCTTACTTCCTGGGGATGTTCCGGATCCTCGATGGAAATAATACTCAATGAATCCGGCCCGTTCCGAATATCTTCTCTATACAACGTGTACGTATAATCCTCGGAAACAGCTATAAATTTATAATAGCTTTTCGTATCCAAAAAACCGGTTTCCACCGGCTGTTCGGGAGCTTCGATTGAGACCGTTTTAAATCCTTTGTCACCATTTGCGACATAGAGCATTTCGTCTGAAACAAATACATCATTGACATAACCATTTCGCTCAATATGGTTCACCAATTCGGGTTGTTCAATATCTCTCAAGTCAAATATTCGCATCTTATTGTCTCTATCAAAGATATGGGTACTAACGATAAAGGCTAATTCATTCACAACTGATATTCTGTTTTCCCACTCAGGTATATTAATAGAGCCAACCAGCTCAGGATTGGTAGGATCAGCAACAGACGCTATATGAACTACTTCGTCCCTAAATGTATTCATAAATACATATTCATTGCATAGCTCAAAACCCCAGATTGAATTAGGCACTACTAGAGATCCTATTTCCTGAGGATCCTCAGGATCATCAATTGAAAACACAAGAAGTGTATCATAATTATCGACAAACAGATAGCCTTCAATCAATGCAACTGAAAAACAATCCATCATTTCGATAAAAAGGATATCGCTTGGATTCTCTATATTTGAAACGTCCACAATCCAAAGTCCACCTTCTCCTTCATCAAAATCTCCACACCATGCACCACAAGCTAAATATGCATAATCACCCGAAACTACAACATCTCTTGCCCATTGCCCATCTGGTCCCTCATACCCAACCATTTCTAGATTTGAAGGATCACTGATATCGACAATTTGCAATCCACTGGATCTGCAGGCTAAGTAAGCATAGTCACCTTCGATTACCAGATCTTCCCCTCCCTCCGTCAATCCACAACTCCCAACCAGTTCAGGATTTTCCGGATCGGAAATTGAGATTATTGAGAACTGTTGGTAGCCGACTACATAAGCATTGTCGCCGACGATTTCCACTCGCCATGCTCCGTTCAACTCGTTATATCCAACTATCGCTAAATTCTCAGGGTCGGACACATCGACAATCTGTAATCCAGTATTTCCTGTTGCCACATAAGCTAAATTATCGACCACTTTAATGTCGGGTGTTCCTGACCAATTGTTCAAAATCCGCCCAACAAATTCAATATTTTCGTTTTCCTGGGCATAGAGAGTAGAGGTTGTCATCACTGAAAAACAAAGGATGGCTGGTAGAAGAAATGAGTTCCGCATTGTAAATCCCCTCACATAGTTAACCGTAACTTCGCATGTACTGGAGTGACTTTATAATTATCAAGTTAGACACCAATTGTCAGCGAAACAAGTCTTACATTAAAAAATGTCAGTTTTATTCATTGCGAATTGTGGGGACATCCATGATATACTATATCTTGAAATTTTTTACTTCGTTAATATAAAACATATACTTGAACGATCTCTGGTTCAACAGCGCCAAAAAGAAATACCACAAAGTACTCAAAGAATTCGCAAAGAGCACGGAGGTTGTCTTTGTGATCTTAGTGCATACTTTGTGTTCTCTGCGGTTTGTTGTTTTCTTTTAGAATTCAGAAATTCAGGGGACAGTAATAATTCAGGGTAATTCAGGGGAGAGTATATCTATTTCTTGTCTTTGTAATATGAAAGGACCAAACTAATCAGGCGGAAGCTCGATAAGGACTAACTTCTTCTTCGATCCTCTCGCCTGCCTTGTCTTCTGCAATATCCAGGTCGTAATCCATTTGAAGACCAAGCCAAAACTCTGCTGATGTCCCAAAATACTTTGCCAATCGTAATGCAGTATCGGCGGTAATCCGTCTTTTCTGAAGAACGATCTCGTTAATACGGCGTGCAGGTACTCTCATATCCAATGCGATATGATTCTGGCTCAAATTCATCGGCTTCAGGAACTCCTCCAATAGAATTTCGCCTGGATGAACTGGATCTATTCTCTTTTCACTCATATCTCAAATCCTAATAATAATCTACAATCTCTACGTTGAACGATTCGTTCTCTTTCCACACAAAGCATATTCGCCATTGATTATTAATTCTAATGCTGTATTGACTCTTTCTTTTTCCTTTGAGTATTTCAAGTCTATTGCCGGGCAAAGCTTTTAAATCCTTTAAAGATTGTGCTCTGTTCAGAATTCTTAATTTCCGTAATGCATTCCGTTGAATATTAGCCGGAAATTTTTTCGAATAATATCGACTAAATATTTTCTCCGTTTCTTTGCATCTAAAAGATCGAATCATAAATGAAGGTATAACGTATAACGTTTAATGTCAAGCGTTAAACATAGGGGAGGCTGGTGGTTTGGGGTACTTGTTGTCCAAGTTTCATGATGAAATAATGACGGTTTAGCAGTTTTTTATCTACGAAGAATTGAGATTAACAGGTCAAATCGGCTACAATTACTAACCCGGAGGAGCCACAATCGGGATTGGATATGCGTGGTGAACTAGGCGCTAATGGTGATAATATCGACACGATATTGTCGAAATATCAGTGGATTTACTTCAAATACTCAAACCATTGAAACTGGTATCCAGTCCCCGGATTTCCGCCCCCGATTACCGCCCCGAATTTCCATTTGAAACAGGGAACCAATTATCCATTCCAATTTCATTAATAACAAAAGTATGTTTTCACATTTTATGGCGTGTATATTACATTGACTTTGCTTACGGAATGTAATTCAAGTACTTTAATACACTCTGCAGATTCAGGATTAAATAAAGCAAGATTGTAGCCTTCTTGGTTAAGCGCACTCTTATAAAGAACACCATCCCATCCATTGAATTTGAGCAACTCACTTAGATATTGAGTTGGGGCATATTTCACATTTGCAGTTGAACTATGTATGGGTTTTGCTAAATGCTCACCAATCGAATTTAGTAAGGGTATTTCAGAAACTTGTTTCTCAAAATCCTCTGCTTTACTAAACTGAAAAGGAGATATCTTTCTGAGATCAATAACCCGCAAATCAGAGACAGTCTTGAATTTAGCAATAGAGACTAAATCAAGTGTTGAAGGGCGTACCTCATGAACTGCTGTATTAATTTTATCAGCAAGATATAAATAAGCTATACCAGCCGGATTGGCTCTGCCAGCAGTGGACTTATGATTTGGCGGCGCTCCCATTTTATTTGCTGGGAAAGCTCTTTCCTCTGAAGTGCATATTCTTGCACGAAAATAAATGCTCTCCTTTTTAATTTCTTTTTCTATCAATTGGAGGGAAGGGACAAGCCTACTCCCTAAATCCAACTCTTCAGGGTAAAAGAAGCGGTTTATGCTCTCGATGGAGCCACTGAATTGGCGCCATAATTCCGACGATTGATCAAGAACTAAGTCACTTCTAAAACGTGAAGGCTCATTGACGATATTTCGTGCAGGTTCGGAGCGGAATCCGTTAGCAATATCTAGCAATAATTCATTTTTTCTGTTTGAAACTTTTTCAGCAAAAACGGACCATTTGACATCTATCAATTTCGAGATTTTGTCGCCTGTCTCTTCAGCTTGAAATAACTGCATAAAAGGTTCGAACAAATTAGATAGGTTGCTCGTTTCGATTCTATGCGTATTTGTGCTTTCGCAAAACACGCAGGCAGATTCAGTCTTCGTCCCACGATTCTCGATATGACGCACGATTACATTATCATTGAAACAAGCATTGCAACATTTAGACATTTTCAAGCACCAACTTATTAATCAGTTCAAGGTGGTGCTGAATTGTTAGCTTCTTGAGATATCCGAGCCCTGGATAATGCTGGCGCTCATTTAAATCCAGCAATTCTTTGCACGCAGAAGAGAAATCCAATATAGTTTCGTGTGACTGATAGAAGCTAACAAATTTTAGCAAAGCCTCATTGAATTTTCCGGCAACATTCACTGGTTTATCGTTGCTGTCAGAAATGAAATGTCTGACAAATAGCTGATCCTTCTCTTTCTGATAAGTCAAATGGATAGCAACCGCATATGCAGGGCCACCAGTATCTGAGAAAACCTTACCCACAACTCCATAGTCGCCAAATCCCACGTAATTATCCTCATTATAATAAAAACAAAGGTCACTGAAATAATTCTCTTCAGGATATTCTGCATTTTTCTGGGCATGTATAAAGGCATCTTCGAGGATAACTCGTTTTTTCATGTCGAAACGACTACGATAGGATCGACTTTTAGATGATTGTTCATCAAATACGTGATAATCGATTCGATCATTATTTCCAGTTAAGAAGCTTCTTACATAGTCGTTAATTCCATTATGCACGATAATGAAATGATTGTTATCGAATAATTCAAATATTCCACTAATGGTATCAAGGGTCGTAGAATTATTCAGCAAAATCACTGGAATCAGAGTACCGTGAAACTCATCTGTTTCTAGACTTGCGAATAGAGACTTGTCGAACGAATCTTGGCTGAAATCACCAAGGTTAGGATTTATGACTAAACCCAGTTTTTGCTTGTTGGAGTGTATAGTTGATATACAGTTAATGAGGTTATTGTAGTTACTGCGCACTGGTTCAACAATGGGAATAACTGATTTTGCATTCAGCCATTCTGATGCCTCACGCAAAGCAATTAATTCGTACTGCTTACCACGGAAATATGGAAAATACATAGCGATTCCTAACGCTTAAAGAATTGTTCTTTAATTCGACTTATGTCCGGTACAGGAATACGTGAATTATAAACTGCAAGACGTATGGAATGTGGAAATGACTTCAGAGTTGCAGTCTCAATCGTAGGAGATCTACCAATCAAAGCAGCAAGAAAAAAGTCGTATGCAACCTTGTTGTCGTAATTGCAGAAATCAGACTTGGCTATGTTATATCGCTTTGTGTTTGGATGTTGCGAAATGTCTGTTTTGGGTAGCACATTTACATATTCAGATGCACGTAAAGTATCAAACATAACAGATTTTTCCAAGCGCTTGAAGTCAATCGTGGCATGTCGAAACAGAGTAAATTGATATCTATTAGTAAAAATTATTATTCCTACCTCAGGAGGAGTAATTGCAGTTACAAGATGCAGCTTGCTATAATCTGTCAACACATAAAGTTTTGGAAATACTTTCTTAAATGATTCAAGTTGCCCATTTATCCGGTTCATTCCATCCAATGGAGATTTAATCTCAATGGATAATTCTGTGGATTGTGGCAATAGAACGTCTAAAGCATGTTCTTCTACCCGTAATTCAGTAATAAAGCTACTTACTATCGTTGTATTTCTATTCAATACACGTTTGTTAAACAGAGCGTTTTTAAATACATATTCAGAACGATAATACCAAAAGAGGATACGATATGCATTTTCAAATAGATCAGAATATGAAGATACTGATATAGAAAAATTATCACAAAGTATTCGCGCAAAAAAATCACGATCAAATTTAGATTCCGTTCTGAGACTCCTGATCATATCGGTACGAAATAAAGATGATAATTCACCGAGATAGTCACCTTTTGAAGATGTTGTCATCTTTACATATGGGGGATTATAAGGCATGGACTACAATTTTCCCTTTTCTCTTTAGCCACAAAGGTTGATAGGTATAGTAAACAAATGGCTGATACTGTTTTCCCGTAAACCTTCGTTCTTTTTCAAATAATCGCGTTGAACTGGTTCATGTAATATAGAACGTTCGCCGACGAAATAGTAATTCTGCCTATAATGTATAAATGGTCAAGCTATTTTCACGGAAACTAATATTCCCATGTGCGAAAGTTGCTGAAGCCAAAACTTGAAAGTTTAAAGTAATACACACTTTCAGTAAGAAGCAAACGTATTCTTATTCCAAGCTTATCATTATCATGTAGTCTGTATCATCCGATACATAATAATATCGGTTTCCTTACAGCACGGGATTTAAGAAATCCGGGGACATCCATGATAAGTAAAGTCAAGAGGAAAACGGAGATATAGAATTCAGGGGACAGAGAATTCAGGGGACAGGATATTTATTTAATGGTATGAAGCCGGTTGCATTATTACTGCTATTTTACCTCTATTGGTCATAATTCCGTTCAGCTTTGAATTCCGTCTGACCGTTCTTGCATCAGGGTTCGCAGCAGACGGGAGACCTCGGCATTTTTCATATCGTTTACAATTCCAGCAATTTCATCGAATATCTGTTCCGCTCCATCAACAGAATTCGGGATCTCGCCATCCAGGATTTTCTCTTCGATCAGCGTTTTTATCAGCCCGATACGTGGCCCTTCCGGCAGCCCGGTTCGTTTCATAATCTCATCACCACGAATAGGTGACTGGAATGACCGCAATTGGTCTTTTTGATCAATTTCTTCCATTCGCTGCATCATCTGATCAAACTCAGCAATGTAGCGTTTAACTTTTACCTTGTTGGCGGAGGTAATGTCCGCGCGGCACAGCATCAAAAGATCGTCAATCTGATCGCCCGCCTGAACCACGAGGCGGCGTATAGCAGAATCAGATACATCTTCGTCATTCAGATTGATGGGACGCATGTGGAGACGAACCAGCCTACTTGTCTTATTAACAAGTTCTTCGGGAAGACGATATGTTTTTCCCATCTTCTTCACCATACGTTCCCCGACGTGTTCATGCCCGTGAAAAGTCCAGCCGGAATCAGGATCAAAATATTTCGTCCTTGGTTTGCCTATGTCATGCAACAATGCGGCGAACAGCAAATCCACACGGTCAGTCTTTTCTGCAAGATGGTCCACTACCTTCAGGGTATGCTGCAGAACGTCTTTGTGATGGTGCCGTCCGACCTGTTCCACCCCGGAAAGAGCTTCTATATCCGGAAAGATTACGCCGAGAACACCGCTGTCATGCAACAGGCTCAAGCCTTTGGATGGAGGAGAACTTGCGAGGATTTTGAAAAATTCATCGTTAATTCTTTCTTTTGATACGATTTCAAGACGCCGTTTTTCTCGTTTTATCCCCTCCCAGGTTAATTTTTCAATAATAAAACCGAGTTTGGCAGCAAATCGGATCGCTCGAAGCATCCGCAGAGGATCATCACTGAATGTTTTACACGGATCAAGAGGAGTTCGAATTATTTTATTATCGAGGTCGGCGAGACCATCGAAAAGATTAATGATCTTATCCGGTTCACTGATTTCGACAGCGAGGGTATTTATCGTAAAATCCCTTCGAGCGAGATCTTCTTCGAAAGGAGCAGGTTCTACGTTTGGTTTGCGTGAATCTTCCGAATAGCTTTCACGTCTTGAGGTAGCTAATTCCAGTACAATTGAACCTGTCTGTATCCTCGCAGTTCCGAAACGGCGGTAAACCTGTACACGGTTTCGCAGATTTAATTTCTTCCGCAGAGTTTCCGCGAATTGAATCCCGTCGCCGACTACCGACAGGTCAATTTCCCCGGAAAATTCCCGTCCCAGGAGGCGGTCGCGAATATACCCTCCCACAGCGTAAACCTTAAGATTTTCTCCGCGGGAAATTTCGGCTATTACAGCAAGCAACGCTTCAGGAGTGTCAGGCAACGCCTTCTTAACGGAGGTTCTTTTCTGCTTTTCTGCGTAATTTTCCAAGTCGCTTGAGGTCGTCTTTTTTGCGTTTTTTCTGTTTTTCATTTAATTTAATTGAATTTGCTGTTTCAGTGTAATGTATAACAGCTTTCCAATCCTGTTGTTCAAAAGATATTTGTCCCAGTCGATGAAGCGCGCCGATTTCAGCTACCGGGTTGTGACGAACAGCCTGCCGGATAGATAGAGCCAGACGTTCATACCTGTCCCGCGCTTCCTCCCATTCTTCTGCCATAAAATAGGCTTTGCCGGAAGGTTCAAGAAAGATCCGTGCTTCTCCAACATTCTCAAGAAGTGAATCAGCAACAGCCGCAGCCTCCAGATAACGTTTTTCTCCAATCAATATCCATGAAAGATATGCACCTGAAAGGTAACGAGCATAATTGCCATCGGTCATTACTTCCCTGATCTTTTCGATAGATTCCCGGCGTAGATCAGCCTTGAGTGGCGTCCATGTAATTGCCAGCAATGCTTTACTCGACCAGTAATCATATAATGCAAAACCAAGGATAGCATCAACAAGACTTGTATCTAGAATATATGCTTGTTTTAGATGCCTGGCGCTTTTAATCGCATATTTCATTGCACGAATATGCTTACGGTTTTGTTCTAATCTTGTCGCTTCAAAACCTTCCATTGTTCCTATGGCAAACAAAGCGGCTGCGGAATCCTCAGAACCTGTCGCTTCACTTAACCTGGCATTAAAAGTAATCAGGCAACGATCCCTGATATCCTGGTAATTCATCGGTTGGGGAGAACTACCGAGGTCTGTCTCTTCCGCAAGAAGGAGTGCCGCATCCAGGAGATCAGCCCAATTTGCCGCCCATTTTATTGCCGGAGTCCCATTTCTGATAATGCCAACGATATCCCTGGTTGATTCATATTCCGCCATCGCTCCTGAATGTGCATAGCTTAAAAGTAGAGAATCCGGCGGCAAAAAAGAATTAGAACCTGATGACTTATTCGGTGTCAATGAAAAAATTGAGAGAACAAGAACTGCAATAATTAGTATATTCCTGCGAATAATCTGATTCAGGAGCTTGTCATTCCCGCGATGGCGGGAATCCAGAGAGAAAGCATCTTTGTGCATTCGAACATACTGGATTCCCGCCTTCGCGGGAATGACACATCCATTGATCTGAGCAGGTGTATTACTGAAAAATGTTTTCAATCCAATCGCCCTTTCACATGCCATCGAAACCTGGCAAGCGCCCGGTTGGTTCCAAGCCAGAGCCAATCACCCTCGGGTACGATCTCCCGCACGATATTTCCGGCGAGACCGTCATCTACTGTATAATGAATAACATCACCCTCCCTGGGATCGAATTTCACTAATCCGCTGTCAGTACCAAGCCAGAAATATCCTGCGTGATACACTATACACAAGACCTTACCTCCACGCCAGCGATCAGAAAATATCTCATACCATCTCCCGGTAGAGTCCCGATATGCAAATCCCATTTTGTCACCGATTGCAAATGCCTGATCTGAAACGAATAATGCCAGTGGAGGCGTAGCCGCGGCAATTGTCGGAGCGCCTGCAACGTTTTGCCATCCACCCATTTCATCATATCGTAACAAAATTCCGGCACCGGCTGCCCATAGTGTATCTTTTAATGTCGTTACCTGATGAAAATCACTGTACCTCTGCACATTTTCAGTTTTTTCATCGGGTCGAAGCACTGTTCCCGATTTGGAATCGATTAAAGCCAACCCGGCAATTGTGGCAACCCATGCCTTTTCATTCCCGAAGGGTGCAATGTCCCTGATAACTTTTCGAGGCAAACCGTCCTTTTTTCGAATATGTCGCCAGGATTTTCCATTACGAACCATGACTCCTTCTGAAGTGGCGAGCCAGACAATCCCGTTATCTGAAATCTTCAACCGGTTTACTTTGCCCGGCTCAAGCCCCCATTCAAGGTTCGGGTGATAAAAATTCCAGGAATCGTTATCGCGGTTTCTATGCCAGAGCCATCCTTTCTCTCTGTCAAGGGTAGAAGTGACCCAGATATCATCACCTGCTACATCAAACGCACTTGCCGCTCCGGGACCACCGGGATACAGTTCAAGGTTTAGCGAATATTCATCGGCAATGCCCACTCCAAATCCATCCCAGCTATAGAAAAACAGACCTGTTGGATCATGCTTTCCCTTGGTGAAATCCCAGCGTAAGTATCTATATTCAAGCTGTTCTTCCGGGGTCAGGCTGTAAAATGGCGGCAACATCAAATGTCTCGACGGTTTAACCTTCTTTCGCTCTTTTGCATTGATTCGTTCCCAGGCAATCCCATCCAGCTTGTCAATCTTCTCCCACTTTTCTCTCAGATGATCCCTGAAAATCCAGCCACCTGAGGTTTCGACATATATATCCTGGGTAAGTGGATCTTCATATACTTTTCTGCAATTTTTCAGTAATATCGCCTTGTCCATGTAGCCCGGTACTGTAAACCAGGGATACAACCAGCGGCGTTCCTGTCTGTCCCAGCGTAAGATTCCTGCGTCAGAGGCAAAAAACACAGTATTTCTGCCAACCTCTATGAACCTGATCCGTCTGGAATCTCCCCATGAAATCCAATCGCTTTCTTCAAACCGGTCTCTTGAGTCAGCACGATCAGCGAGAGTGATCAGACAACAGATTGAAAGGACAAGCATTTTGATGTAATGCCTTATTAGTACAGAAATCAATGAATACATATCTTTCCCAATAATAAATGCACTTGTGTAGATATATTGTCTGTCCCGTAGGGACTCTTGATATTAGCTCATACTTTCAGGGGCTGTTGCTCAAACCTTTTCTCATTGCACTGTAGTTTATAGTCGTAAATTGTTCTTTGAAGCCATTATTTATAGATTGAACGATTTTAAGGTGTTATGCTTCGCACA
>Ga0075120_10000915_pt1 | contig 24056 bp, 10 predicted proteins | sample AntAceMetag02UKL_FD_69792 | JGI IMG/M metagenome (GOLD analysis project Ga0075120, IMG submission 69792) | Saline lake microbial communities from Ace Lake, Antarctica - Antarctic Ace Lake Metagenome 02UKL | ecosystem: Environmental > Aquatic > Non-marine Saline and Alkaline > Saline | place...
CTGCGTGCATTGAAAAGAAACGGTGACTGGGATAACTATTGGAAATACCATATTGACTGTGAAAAACAACGGCTCTATGCAGCATGAGGTAATCTCAACTGAAATGAGCCAGACTCAATTCAAACACATATATGAGACTATCACCGGGATCGGGATCAGTTGTAGTATGCCACACGAAGATCAGTGGAAAATCGCTTCGATTGATCAATTCAAATCCGTCTGGTGGTGAAATAAGATCGAATGGATCTGGAGGTTCATAGACATAAATATTGAAAGACCAGCCTTCTTCATCGTTATTCGCCCAAGTAAGAGCACCACTTTCATTAACAGCATTCACCCGCCAGTAAATAGTTGCGTCATCTGGTAACTCATCTAAATCGCCCGTTGTCAATAAAAAATCTTGAACCTCAGTAAGTACAAAAAAAGTGTCCGTTGTTGTCTCGATACTGGTTGAATCTTGGGGGAATTCTTCAAAAATCGACCATTCGACAATATACTGAAATCCATCGGGATCTGAGGACGCTGTCCAATTGACGGTGACAGTATCGTCATGAATAATTTCACCATCTTCAGGCGAGGCAAACTCGAATTCTTGAGGCGGAACCCCCAAATTCTCCCACCAGGTGACATGTCCAAGTGCTATAGCACTTACTGTAACAATATCCATGTCATCATCAAGATCAATGTCAACCGGTATGGTACAGGTTGCTGAACGATAGTTTTCGATCAAAGTATACTCTGTCCATTCTTCTTCTCCGTTATTTTCCCACCACATCACAGTTCCATCACCACTTCCAACAATATCCAAATCCCCATCTTGGTCAAAATCTGCTGCTCGCACGAAACGACCATAATTAAATTCATCCGTAATAACGTGTTCAGTATATTCTTCATTTCCATTATTTTCCCACCAACGGATATTATCGGCACTGTGAGCTGCTGCTAAAACATCCATGTCATTATCGCTGTCAATGTCAGCTGCATAAACACAAATTGGACCGTCAAATGAATTTTCCACGATATGTTCAGTGAATTCAGGTTCATCTTCTCCGTCATTCTCCCACCAGGAAATCGTTGAATCTCCATAAGCTCCACCAAGTATATCCAGATCATCGTCGCAATCCATATCTTCAACATATACTGTCATAGCAGTATTGAAATCTTCAGTTATCACATACCCGATAAATTCACCATTGTCAATATTTTCCCAATATTTGATTCCATGCTGACTTCGAGATGCTCCGATAATATCAATATCGTTGTCTTGATTAATATCTGCTGCATAAACAGATTGCACAACACGGTATTCACGATCAAGATTAGTATTTGTAAAATTCTGTTCGCCATCATTTTCCCACAATACGATCCCAGCGATGTGAGAACCTGTTATAAAATCGATATCTTCGTCACTATCAATATCTATCGAAAAAACGGAATAGGGCTCATCAACGTTTTCAAATACATAATGTCTCTCAAAACCAAGATTCGTAGCATGGCCATTTTCGTACCAAACCATGTTATCATTACCTGCTGCTGTAACAGCTAAGTCAATGTCTCCGTCAAAATCAATGTCTGCAAAGTGAACAAAGCTTGGATACCGCAAACTATCAATGATATGTTCAGCGAATACAATCCGGGCAAAAACTTGAACAGGGGAAAGAAATAGGATTACTAAACTTAATATGGCAAACGTTACAGCAGTTTTCATGATTCATCCCCTTCACATTTACAGTGGTTATAAAAGCAGGTAATGAAAGATACAAATTGTTTAAATACAATATAGACACAACTCCTAAGAAATCCTATAGTCAGCAATAAATGGAGCACAGAAAGCCAACGTGCTAATCGTTGGCTTTTTGCGCAAAATCGATATGAACTTTTGTTTATTTCATCAAAACTACCTTCTTCACCTCATCCATCTTACCCGGCACACGGGAGTGGATGAAATATATTCCACTTGTGAAATCAATACCGTCAAAGGCAAATCTGTGGAATCCTGCAGTGTATGATCCGTCCGCAAGAACAGCTATCTGTTGTCCGACAATATTATAGATGCTTACCTGCAGAATTGATTGTTCAGGCAGGGCAATTATTATTGACATTGACGGATTGAACGGATTAGGATATACTGCTTCAATTATAAATTTTTCGGGCAGACCGTTATGAGCTTCATTAACTGTACTGGAATTGGGTTCGAGATAGAACTCGTAACGCTGATTGCATTCGACCTCATCATCGCCGGAAACCGCCGTCACCCACCAGGTTACATCCAATGTATCCTCCCAGGACTGGAGATTAAGTTCTTCGGTAATGTTGATCGTATATGTCGTATCACGCAGTCCGTCGAAGCCAATATATTCAACCGGTTCGCCATTAAGCGTCACACCAAAATTTAGATTGTAGGTGACATCCTCGTTAAAATCTGGATCGATGGATAAGTGCCAGACTGTTTCTATATCCAATGGTTCGGTACTCGGAAAAACCGTTCCACTTTCAGGTTCGATCAGCGAGAAATTTGATGGTCTGTCAGGACGGTCGGCATAAAAGCTCCATACACTGTTCGACCACGTCCCGTCTGTATTCATGTCCCGGGCATGAACAGTCCAGTAATAATCCAGTTCATTCGGCGGTCTGAAATCATAAGAGTTTTCCCCCAGGTTCAATTCAAAGGGCTCTTCGAAATTACCGGGATCATCTGATATATATAGATCATACAGGATGTTACCATCACCGGGATCTTCCGATACTTCCCAGGAAAGCTCGATTGCATCATCAGTATGAATTGATCCGCTGTCCGGTGTTGCCAGGTCAAATTCCGTTGGAGGAAAACTGGTTGAAATATGCCAGCTTTGATTCGAGATGCGAATATTGCCCTCGTTCACATCCTCTGCAAATACACGCCACCAGTAATCAAGATCATCGACAACATCATCGAAATTGTAAAAGGTATCTTCACCGGCTTCATACAGCTCAGAATCATTATAATCTTCATCTAATCCAATCTCAACATAGTAGGTAACAGCATCTTCCGGGTCTCTGTCGGGATCATAAGTGCCGTACCATCTAAGAATAACCGGCTGCTCCGAAAGCAGGGAATCGTTTATGGGCTCATATAGATCAAAAGGTGCAGGAGGGCTATCATTCTCCCACCAGGTTAATTCATTGCCATAAACCGCGGTACTGAGTATATCCATATCGCCGTCATCATCTACATCCGCAAAATGCAACCCGGTAGCACCATCATAATTTGAAACGATTATATGTTCATCAAATTCCTGATTCCCATCATTTTCAAACCATGATACCTTGTCGGCTTCCTTGGCACAACCAAGAATGTCCATATCTCCATCACCATCCACATCGGTCGCGAGGACACGATATCCGATGTTAAAGTTCCTCATGATAATATTTTCGGTGAACTCCTGGTCGCCGTCATTTTCCCACCACCCCACCTGGTTACCCTCGTATCCGCTGCCTAACACATCTATATCATCATCACCATCTATATCTTCTGCATAAACCGACATCGCACCATTAAAATTCCCGCTGATATTATTCTCGTTAAAAGCAGGACGACCGGCGTCGAACTGCTCCCACCATGTGATATCGTCAGCATCCTGAGCTGCGCCAAGAACGTCCATATCACCGTCATCATCCACGTCTGCGGCGTAAACACTTATAGCGCCGTCAAAATTCGCAGATACAGCATATTCAGTGAAATTCTGGTTCCCGTCATTAGCGAACCATGATAGACGGTTGGCTACTCTCGCTGCAGCAATCACATCCACATCATCATCACCGTCTATATCCACTGCCATAGCAGAGAATGCGCCGTCAAAATTCGAGGAAATCGTATGTTGAGTAAAACCCTCATCACCGTCATTTTCCCACCAGGCGATATATCCCGGTGCAACATAAGCCGTTCCGAGCACATCCATGTCACCGTCACCATCCATATCAACAGGATCTACCGAACGGGGACCATCGAAATTATCGGCAATAATATGCTCGTCAAACTCCTGCTCGCCGTCATTCTCCCACCAGGAAATAACATCCGCATTATATGCTGTTCCCAGAACATCGATATCATCATCGCCATCCATATCAACAGCATATACGAAATGAGCGCCGGGGTAGTCGTCGGAAATTGTGTGTTCGTTGAAAATAATTGCGGGGGCAATATTTGTTGAAAATAGAAATGCTGTAGTAAATAACAGAAAATATGAAAAAATATCTTTGAATTTCATCTTCGCCTCCTCCGGCAAAGCTATCAGCTCCTAAGATTCAATGCGAAAGAATTGCAAAATAAAGGATATACAGGCTTTGCGTGAGAAAGATTTTAACGCTAAGCAAACCAAATCTCACGCAAAGACGCGAAGGTGCAAAGATAGCAAAGAAAAACTAAAACCTGTTTATCCTGAGAATATTATCTAATCAACACCACTTTTTTTATCGCGTTCATATTCCCGGCAGATACCGCCCGAACGAAATAAATACCGCTTGATAAACCATCAGCGTTGAACATAAATCTATGATAACCTGCTTCAAACTGACTGTCAGCTAATAGTCCAACTTGCTGTCCGGTCACATTGAATATTCCAACTCTTAAATCAGCTTTCTGAGGTAGCGCAATAATAGCTGTCAGGCTTGGATTAAACGGATTGGGATATACAGCTTTCAGTGCAAATTTCTGCGGCAGTTCATCATAAGTCCTGTTGACAGAGGTATTTGGTTCAAGGTTGATAGTAAATACCTCCCTTGAAGCAACATGATCACCGTTAGACATAGCCTCAACCCACCACTCGACCGCCAGGGTTTCATCCCAGAATTCAATGCCAAGTCTTTCAGGAATATTATCTGTGAGGGTAGTATCTCTTATATTCCCGACTCTTCTCGTTATCTCGGTAGTATCGTTGAGAACAACGCTGTAGTTCATCCTGTAAGTAACTTCTGCCTCAAAATCCGGATCAATAGACGTTTCCCAAACCAAAGCGATTGCTAATTGATCAGCGGGCGGGAAAACAGTGCCGTCAGCAGGTGACAACAGCGAAAAGTCCGCTGGCGGTTCAGGGAGATCAGCATCAAAACTCCAGGTATTGTTAGCCCAGGTCCCTGGAGAATTCTGATCATGCGCCTTTACTGTCCAATAATGTGTTGCCTGGTCATCCGGGACAAAAGTGTATGAAAGCACCATCAGTTCGGTTGCAACCGGTTCACCCATATTTTCAGGATCACCGGAAACATAAACATCATAAGACACGAGACCGCCGGCAGGATCGAGAGCTACCCGCCAGCTTAATTGAACGGTATCGCTGACAACGATTGCTCCACTGTCTGGTGAAACAAGATTAAATTCCCTTGGTGGCAGGGCGACCGCAAAAGACCATGTCTGGTTCGACTCAATAGCTTGGTCAGGCTCGAGGTCATAAGCTGCTGCTTTCCACCAATAATCGGTATTGTCTGTGAGAGCATCAATCTCAAAAAAAGTATCCCGGCCTGTATTATATATAAGTGCATTGCTAAAGTCTTCTTCAGTAGCAAGAAGCAATTGGTAGGAGATCGTATCACCGATATCCGGATCAGTTGACGTAGTCCAGCGGAAAGTAAGCTCCGATATAAAAACCAGTGAATCATCTTGAGGTTCAATCAAATCGAATGGTGATGGCGGTAGATTGTTCTCAAACCAGGCGAAAATGTCATCCTCATAAACGCCTAAAACCAGGTCATTATCACCGTCTCCATCAACATCGGCTGCGTGTACCGCTCTTGCACCAAAAAAATCTAATTCATCCGATATCATGTGCTGCGAAAAAACCTGGTCGCCGTCATTTTCCCACCATGAGAATTCGTTGACTTCGACTTCATCTTCACCAACAATAACAAGATCGTATCCGGCGCAGATTAAATCCATGTCGCCGTCCCCGTCCAGGTCCCCGGCATTTACGTCATATGCACCAATAAGAGAATCCGTGACTATGTGTTCGGTAAATGTCCGGTTTCCGTTATTCTCCCACCAGGAGATCACATCAAGTCCCCATGCAGCGCCCAAGATGTCCATGTCGCCATCAAGATCAACATCAGCCGGATGAGCGGTCTTAGCGTTCTCATAGTCATCACTCAGTGTATGCTGGGTGAAATTCTGGTTGCCGTCATTCTCAAACCACGATATGTTATCACCGAGGTCTGCCGCGACAAGAATATCCGTATCATCGTCATTATCCATATCCTCGCCATAAACATAGTGCGGACCGTCTATTCCATCAGTAATGAGATGTTCTGTGAAAACCTCCCGACCATTGTTTTCCCACCATGTGAGGTTGTCATCATCATAAGAAACACCCAACAGGTCAATATCATCGTCGCTATCAAGATCAACCCCGTGTATCGACATCGCGGCGTCGAAATGATCAGCAATCCTATGCTCAGTAAAATCGCCGTCACCGTCATTTTCCCACCAGGTGATATCATCGCTTACATTCGATGCTCCCAGTACGTCTATATCGCCGTCATCGTTAACGTCTATTGCATAAATAGACTTGACATTAAAAAAACTGCCCTCAATGGTGTGCATGGTAAAGGTTTCAGAACCATCATTTTCCCACCAGGCAACATCATGATCAACCGAAGCTGCTCCGAGCAAATCCATATCTTCGTCACCGTCCAGATCAGCAGCACTAACATCAACAGCACCTTCGAACTGGTTAAATAATTGGTGATAGACGAACTGCGGTTGCGAGAAACTCGCTGTGGCAATACACAAAAGGAAAACAATTGTTACAGCAATATGTGTTCTTTTTCCAACTCTCATCTTGTACTCCCGTCTTTTGTAACAATATACAACTTTAATTATCCTGGATTTACCAGTAAAAAACCGAAATGCGGGGAATTAGTAAATTTTAAGCTATTATTTCCTGTATGTCAATAAAAATAGAGTCAACAAAACTTAAACATTCTCGCCTGCGAAATGATGAGCCACTATTCACAAAATGATGCATCCCTGCCTGCAATTTGACGGCGTTGGGATTCTTACTGCTTTATCAAACATCCTCTGATTGCTTGACCGGTAGATACCTTTCGCCGAAAGGGATTTACTCCTCGATATAAGCTTGACAACACACTTCCGCTCTGTCATTATTTTAATATAGTCATTCTCTTAGTGTTTGCGAAAGCGGGGGTGGTTAATCTGACGAAATAAATGCCGGAAGATACCCGGGCGCCGGAAAGGTTGTTTCCACTCCAGGAAACGTTATGCTGTCCGGCGGAGATTCTGCCGTTGAATATTGTCGTGACTAATTGTCCGGTGATGTTGTAAACGTTGATCGTAACATCTGATGGAGAGGGGATGAAGAAGGGGACGGTGACAGAGGGATTGAAAGGGTTAGGATAAGGAGAGGCAAGATAGAAATCTTCGGCTAATGTGATGGGAGTTATTTCGCTAACAGGATGTACATAATCGCCGGTGATATAGAATTTCATCAGGGCATGATTACTCCAGGACCAGATAAAATCGCCATGCATATAAGCATTATCCCAGCCATCAAGGAACATAGCAAGCGTGTCGTTAAATTCTCCATCGGAAAGATCAATAATAGTAGTCACGCTACCGTTGGAATTCACACCCCTTAAGGCTATGCGGTTCCTGTATAAAGCAATTGCCTTGTGATAGTATTCCCCGTTATTAGGAGGTTCGAAAGAATGCTCATAGATCATCTCGCCATCTTCAACAGACCAGAGGTTCTGCCCGAAAGCGACCCAGTCCCGATTGGCACATAGCTTACCGCCTGAACGGTTTATATGATGTACTGTGTCAATGACAGCAATATCATCATCGACGACCTCATACCACCAGAGAATACCGTTGCATGCAAGGAAAAGTCCCTGATCCGTAAACTCCATTCCGCCCGGATTAGCTGAAGTCTCAATGCTATCAACTCTAACAGCACGATTTGAATCTAATCTGTAAAGCTGCATTCCGCTACTATGTGTTGCCGCTAAATAATAATTATCTTCAATTCTTTCTAACTTTATGCGTGAAAAATCCCCGTTAATTATATATAATTGCTCAGCCGATCTGTCTTCATTGATCCCAAAGACAATCGTTCCTACTCCAGTCCTATCTACCAGGACTGAATCCAATATTTCAGCGAATTCTTGCGAACGAATATCCAGATTATCTATATAAACTATTGTATCAGGAAAAATATCAGAAAGTAAGTCAGACACCCAGATGTCATCAGTAGCATTGTTTGTTGTAACAAGGACTTTGCCATCGCTGAAACCGAGGTGACTCGCTGCCATCAATCGAAGGGAATCAGGAAGAAGAGCATTTGTCTCATAGATAAGTTCCGGATTATCAAAATCTGCTAAATTCCATAATTGTCCATAATAGTACAATAGGGAGTCTTCAGTAGTGCAGAAATCACCCTTGTCGTATATAGTAAGCCGCTCACTTTCGGGAAGCTCAAATGTGGCTAAATGGGTATTGTCCGGATATCTTGATGGATCAAATATTTCGCATACCATGCCATTGTACGGACCATGTATTGAAGACATTCTTAGCGCAAGGAAAAGACTGTCCTGAATCACCTGTAGGCCATTCACCCAATTTGGGGACGACCATTGTAATGTGTCAGCAATATTAAGATCATCATCCAGGAATACAAATAAAGCACCATAGATATGCTGAAATGCTAAAGCGTTGCCGATTCTTTTGGGGCTGACTCCATGATTAATACCATATTCAACCGCTAAACTATCAATGAAAGAAGGATTTTCAGGATCGGAAATATCCATTGTTCGCAATGGACCATATAACCAATATATTTTGTCCTGATATACTACACAATTTGTTGTGATGTTAATACTATCATTCAATATTTCAGGTTCAGCAGGTATGCTAATATCAAATATCGCCTTGCGGTGAATGAGTAAACTATCCGTAGTTATGTCAATTATTAAACCGGAATTCAGTCCAAATTCAGGAAATACCGCTTCAAAAATTTTTGTAAGTTCATCATTTCTTCTCTGCGCAATGAACAATCGATTATCGCCCCAAATCACCAGATTTCCAAATACACGAATTGAACCATCTTCTGTTTCACCGGGAATTACATCAACCATTTCAATTCGAATACTATCCACATCAGGTATAATTTTATGCAGACGTATTCCGTAATGATCTAAAACGTAAATATATGGATAATCAAGGATTGGTCTATTTTGACCCCGGAAGTTTATAAAATAATCACCAGCCCAGATAACCCCATTATCCCAGGGAGAACGACCTTGACCAAGGGTTAAAGTGAACATCCCTGACAGGATAATTAACATTAAGGAAATCAGGTAGTATTTTGTGTTTGTGAAAATGACTTGTTTCCTTTCTATTTCAGAAGAACCATTTTTCGTACTCGCTCGAACCTGGCGCTCTTCATTCTGACAAGATACAATCCCGAAGCGAGATCGTTGTGTTTGAAGAGAACGGTATGTTTGCCAGCCTTTATCCGTGAATCCACAAGACTTGCTACCTGCCTCCCCAGGATATTATAAACCAATATTTCGACCTTACCTGTTTTGGGAACGTCAAATCTTATCCTGGTCGTGCTGTTGAAAGGATTCGGATAAGGATCGTACAGCTCGAATTTTTGAGGAAGAGCGACGATTGCATCGTCCTGTTCTTTACCCTTCAATTTTTTCAATTGCTCTTTCAGTTTGCGATACCTGTCGTTACGATCAGCAAAATAACTCTGTGTTCTTCTTCCACGATTGGGAAGACCCGGCTCGAGATAAATTTTCTGTAATTCGCAACGTATTGAATCAATTCGTCCGACACGCCTTGCCACGCCGGTATATTCGTCAAACGCCTCCTGAGCACCAAGAACCGAATCGGCAAGGAGGTGAAGATTAGGCGCCCAGAGCATCAAACCTCGATTAATTGCCGTTTCTTCATAATCTTCTCTATATTCCGATAACAGTTCTCTTGCCGTCATTTCTCCATCCTCAAAAAACGCCGATTGAACCGCCATTTCAGCCGCCGCTACTGCTGTACCCGACTCTGAATTATCTTCGATATACTCTTCGAAATAATCGAGAGCATCATCATAATCGCCATTGCGGAAGTGGCGCATGGCTATGATAAAGTCATCTTCATAGGATTCAGCGATTGTCCTGATAGTTCCCGGGCCAATTAACTGAACATCGTGTGGAAGGTCAACCCATTCAGCACGAGTTCGATTCCAGCCACCTCCAAACTGTGAATCGGCCGACGCTTCATAAAAATAATTACCTTGTACCTCTATAGCGACATGCATACTGGTATCAAAGGGCGCAGTGCTAACATAATAAAAATCACCGGTAGTATCTGGTTCATAAAATCTGCTGTTACTAATTTTTGGAAAGCTGAAAGTTCCAATCCAAAATAAAGTTGCTTTGTCATAATGATTTGGTAAACCAAATTCTTGATCTCCCACTGCATAAGGATTATAGACTTCAATAAGATCAGAGTTGAATGCATTTAGATAATAGTCAGGAGCTTTTCCTTTGTCAAAAACAGGTGCTGATGTTTGATGACTATAGTCCATAATAGCCACACATGCTGCTGCACAATTATTGATATTTGTCCCAAGTACGGACATCTTACAGTCCTCAAGAACTAATCCGGCATAATAAGTAGTTGAATCAGTATCAGCTTCAAGCCCATCAATCCCGCAATCTCTTATCTCGCAATCTTTAATGGATGGAGTATAACCACCGAATTGGTGTTGGAATAATACACCGATGCTATCTGCACCCTCGACCAGATCGTCTTCCATGTAGAATCTTACATTTATCAGATGGATAGCTTTATCTGTAAAATATCGATATCGTGAGTTAACACTTTTAAATATCCCGGCGTAGTATTCCGCAGGGTTTTCAATACCGGCATTCATTGTACCGACACCAACTAAGGGATTATCATCTACTGTTCCCATAGAAGTATTGTCATTCCTGTACTGTGGATAGCCGTGTCCTAAAACAACGCAAGTGTCTATTATATCTATATAATGGCTGTTGTCGAGGCGAACCTGCGAAGGAAGGTATCCTGGAGGTCCTTCATTATCGAGCCTTACCCCTACCCGGCAAGCATCGAATATCAGGCTGTCCCCTTTTGTTATCAAACTCTTACAAGTAATTCCGGTATTTGCCTTTAGAATTGTCAGGTAAGCGAGGTTGTGGTAATAGTCGATACTCTGAGGATCGGAATTAAACGGCGGCTGATCGGTGATATAGATTCCCTGCCAGGTTCTGTTGAATATCGCGTCAGGATTTTCGCCAATATTGTCCTGGTAATCATACAGATCCCACGGATACCTGACGGAATCCATGACGACTCGGTATTCATTTGCACCAACAATATCCACACGCCGGTTTATTGTTAATCCAGCCGGGTCGGGAGCGAATTCATAGGGAGAGGATCCACGACTTCTCTCGTTATACCCGTAGAGAAAAACGCAGCCCGGCGGAATAACACCCATAGTATCATCAAGCACGAGCCTGGTGATGACAAAATATGTATCGTCTTTGAAAAGAGACACATCATCTATTACTGTGGTTGTATCATCATCAAGATCAAGAGTATCACATCTTTCGGCTATCGGAGCTACTGAATAATCGCGATAATAGATCTCATAGTTAAAAAGATCTCTAATATCTACGGGAGGCTGAGGATAATGCCATCCAGAATGCGGAATCGGCCAATCCTTTGCTTCTGGTCCACCAAATGCACCTGCGTCGGCAGGAGAACAATAAAAATGTGCGTAAGGTTTTGCGCGTGGATCAGCATAATCTTCATCATCGGCATGAGCAGCCACAGTGTCTGCGTTAATCGCAGGTGAATCCCACATCAAGTGGTAACGAAGTAAAATTTCATCGAAATATGGATCCGATATATTATCACCATCAGTAGTATCTATGCTATAAGGATACAGCTTAGGTTCAGCAATTTGAACATTTGTTGCATTGATTCCATAATATGTTGGAAATCCCGAAGTAGGAGAAACAACACAATTGTTTGCATTTACTGATCCAGTTGCACCTATGCATGTCGCAGAAGTATCGATTACGATATTGAGATCAAAGTTCATTGCTGCTCCAGGAATACTAATCAATACCGCTGCACTATCACCGGATTCCTTTATTATTGTATTGTGCTTGACAACAGGTGCATTTGATTCGGGACTGATAAGCATCGCGTATTTACAAGTATCGGTTGTGTCCATGTGTATAATATTGTTATTGATTGAAGCTGTTCCTCCTGCTGTCCAGACAAGACCGGCGTTTCCATTATTTATCAGGTTATGAGTCAAAGAAATTCCATTACTCCATTGGTTGTATGGCCTAATATGCACTCCCGCACCTTCTTCTACATCAGTTGTATCGCTTGCGTTATTATTTCGGACAATATTCCAATGAATCTTGGAATTTTGCATTTGTGCAAGATTGTCAACAGCATAATCAATACCCTCAAGATAATTGCCCTCTATATAGTTCTTTTCTATGGATACCCTGTGAAAGTTGAGACTTTCTAATTGTATCCCTTCCTTAAAATTTGCACATACAGTACATTCGGAAATTTCAAGGATATTGTCATCTGCCATTGAATCGCTTGCTATTCCCTGGTCCGAATTTGAACGTATATAACAACCTGTAATCATAATGATATCATCCGAAGAAGAAATCATCATCCCTTGGACTGGGTGATCATCATTTCTATTTAGACCATTTGTATCTATTACGCATGAACTAAATTGATGAGATTCAGGTCCATGAGTGCCTAGATCATCAATCAAGACACCTGCAAGGTTTTGGGTTCCAGGATTTTGATGTGAATCGCAATTTTTTATAATATGAGTTCCACCCATATTCGTTGAATTAATATCTTCATCATCACCCTCCTGTCTTCTTTCAATATACACGCCATTACGGAAATTTTCCTCGACATAACTTCCGAAATCGTTAATAGTATTACCTTCATCGTATCCAGTCGCAGTTTCCCTCTGCACATGGATGCCGTCTCTAAGATTATAACTGAACTTACAGCCGTTTATAAGCGCTTCATTTTTCGCTCCCTGGAAATAAAATCCGTCAACAGTATTTCCATTAAACGTGCAGGGTCCGTTTATTGACACAAAATCAACTGCACCTTTTCCTCCTCCTGTATCAGTAACCGCCACTCCAAAGAAATATTTACCATCTACACAATCATTCAGTGTATCTGCTCCGTTATGAACATGCAAACCATGGCTTGGAGTGTTAACACCGTTGTAATTAAACTGTGTTGTATCCATATTGTTGGTTCCGCCGGAATAAAACTCCAGTTCTGTGAAATCCGGATTAATCGGTTGATGTACACTGGTTACCTCGAAACCGTTTAAACCATTGTAATTATATGAACCACCCTGGATAAAGATCTTATTCGCGACTTCACCTCTTGGTTCAGGACCATTTGCGAGAAATACACCATTTGATTCATTTCCTGTGCAACTGACATTCTTTAGAGCTATTTTAAATTTTTCACTTTCAATATGCATTCCATCGTGTGAGTTCGTGTCAAAATCTACATTATTTAAAGTTATTTCGGCGCCAAAATTCTCGATAAAAATTCCATTGTTTTGGTTAAACTGAACTTCATGTCTTTCATTTGTCACGAAAGACAGTAAATTAAAGTCATTACCTGTGCAATAAATGCCATCATAGGTATTATTGTTGAGCTTTGATGCTTGCGATTCTAAAATTAGATCTGTATTATCACCGGTAATATGAATTCCATAATCACAATGTTCGATCTTAGAACTGTCTAATTTTACGGTGAATGACCCACCTTCAATTTCCAAACCATTTCCATCACAAGTGTCTATCCGAGTAGCCAAGAGTTTGAGATTGCCTAATTCATAATACTCATCAACTCTTATGCCATCGTTTGCAATATTTAGTATTTGCGATCCCCTAACTTCTAAATTGCGCATTCCAATGTTCTGCTCCTCAGTGGGATCCCCGTAATTAATACCATAATTACAATCCCGGAGAATCATGTAGTTAAAATGATAAATCTCAGTTGGGGTATATGGCTCGAATGTGGGTTGTATTCTAATCGCATCATGGCAATCTGAAATCGCAAGACCTTCTATGTTAAATTTAAATTCCCTGGTATCAAGGTCGATACCGTGGAAATCATGTTCTTGTTCTCCTAGACCTGTGATTGTTGCCTGGTGGATTTCAATCTCCTGATAGCCTTGTAGATTACTATCGGTCAGAAGGTTATCAAAAAGAAGCGCTGCATGATCAGTTCCATCCACGTCTTGAATATCGAAGTATTGCATCATCCAAGAATCATCATCTTCAACTACTATATCTGAAACCTCGCCATCAAAACAAAGACCTCGCCATGTACTATCCTGTGCTTCACTTTGCCATGTTATCCTGTTAATAGGTGAACCCTGCATAAAGACTACTATATCAGTAAATTTCAATTGGACATCATTAAGTACTCGAATAGTGACTCCATCCATCACAGTGAAGGCATCAATATTATTCAAACTATCGGATTCAAAGAAAAGGACGGGATCATCCCAATCACCATGTGAAGCAATTGTAACCTCTTCGTTTGCAGGCCAAGTGTTATTAACTAGTTGAAGATCAGTTATATAACCCTCGTCGTCGGATACGATTGTTATTGCATTAGAAATCCCGGTGAAAAGAAACAGAACACCGATAAGCGAAAAGCAAAATGTGCGGAAAGACATTCGTCAATCCCCCTCTCTGAAAGAATCAAGTTAACTACAACGTTGTTCAATCTTTAGACAAACTTAAATCAGAATTACAAATTTATGAATATCACTTTAAGAATGTTTTGGGATGCGAATGGTAAAATCACTAAATAATTGAGCCGGCATTTTTCGGGGTTGCGTCTCAATTACTTTACATGGTTTATATTACAATAAATTTTATTAAATAACCTCAAGCAAGTGAAACTGAAACTGATTTATTAAATTAATAACAATCTTTCCCTAATATCAAGTCTTTTTTTGAAAAATCTTAAATAATCTCTCATTAAGTGTTGAAAGAGCAACCATAACCTGCGCAGATGCTTAGAAATAATCGTTGCGAATTGTGCATTATTTTCTCCATTATCTGACCAGCATAACCTTTTGAGTAAAGACCTGGCTTGCCGCGTTCAACCGAACGAAGTACAATCCCGACGAAAACCCAGTGGTAGAGAAACTTGCGGTGTAGATACCGGGTTGTCTATAACCTTCAAACAAAGTTTTTACTTGTTGCCCTAATGTATTATATGCTTCTAACGATACATGACCCGGATGTGGCAGCCCATAGCTGATTATTGTTGTTGAGTTGAACGGATTTGGATGGATCGACAGAATGATGAACTCAACGGGCAGATTGGGATTATGATCATCAACACCGCCGCTGCCTTCAGCCCAAAAACCAAATCGATCATTACATTCTACCGTATCGCCACCGGAAATCGCCTCTACCCACCAGGTGATGTATATGGATAAACAACCACCGCAAAAAAAGTGATCTGACGGATTGATCATAAACGTAGTATCTTCTACAGCAAATGTTAGAGAGGGATCTTCGGGCGCCTCGGAATACATATGAAGCAAGTAGGAGACCTCATCCTCGGGATCAGGGTCAAACGACTGTTCCCATATTAAAGTGGTATCATATTCAGCTCTGACTGCGCCTTCATTCTCCGGTATCAGCAGGTTGAAGGGTGAGGGCGGCAAATTATCGGATCTTATGAGAAATGTGAACCTGTCGTTGCATTCGACCGTATCTTCGTCCTCAATTGCCAGTACCCACCAGGTGGGAGTGTCACTCACCTCCAATTCAATCTCCAGCTCGTCGAAGTCGATCACCACCGAAGTGTCTTCGATTTCACCCACAGAAGTTTGTTCTCCCTCGTTGTCGATCCACCAGTCATAGATCACATCCCCATCCGGATCGTCTGACTCTTCCCAACGGAAAGTAACCACAGGCTGGTACAGCGTATCGGCGTCCACCGGTTCTAATAGGTTGAAGGCGGAGGGCGGTTCCTCATTCAGCAGGCTATAGTAGAAGACGCCATCGCCGAGGTTGGTCAGGTAGTAGATCAGTTCGTCGTCGTACTCCACCAGCAGCAGGTCACTGATGTCGAAGTCGTCTAATTCCTCGTTCATCGCCGTCCAGTTCTCACCCCCGTCCTCAGATCGCAGCACACCAATTTCCGTAGAGCCCATCACCACCAGCTCGGGCATGGTCTCAACCGCGCGCACGTACCACCCCCAGCGCATCACATCCCATGAATCCTCGTCCACATTAGTCAGGTTGTCTGAATAGTACAATCCGTCCGAATCGCTCTCGTCGGCTGTGCCGGCGAAAATCCCGGATTCCTCTTCGAAGCTGAAGGCGGTCTGGTAGGCTGGAAGTCCGTGCGGACCGACCTCATTCCAATCGATCTCATCGTCTAAAACTGCCCGGTAGAGTCCCTGGTTGGTTGCAGCAAAGATGTAGGTGTCGTCGTCCACAACCTTGATGTTCAGGTGGTGGACTTCTCCTCCGATACCGTCGTTCGCTTCGCTCCAGTTGTCGCCGCCATTGGTCGTATAGACGACCCCATTCTGTAATGATCCGAAGAACATTACGTCCTCATCTTCCGGGCTAACCGCGATGGCTGAAGGGTACATGAACCAGCGGAACACCTCGAAGTCGTCACCGCCGTTGCTGGATTCCCAGATGCCGTCGGAGCGTGTACCGTCCCCGCGCGTGATTAGGATTCTGCCATCATCCGGCGATACCCAGATCGAGCGTACTCTCAGATTTCCGAGTGTGCATTCCCAGTCTTCACCGTGGTTGTCCGACCGGCAGAATCCTTCGTCGGAACCGGCGTAGAGCACGTCCGGATCATCCAGATCGACCGCTATGGTATAAACATTCAGATCGTCCAGTCCTTCATTGATAGCTGTCCATTCACCCTCTTGGGCAATGAGACAGGAAGGAAGTGTAACTAAAAGAATTGTGATAATTACAGTTTTCACATCGCCTCCAAATCTGGTAACAATCGAGGATGCAACTATTTAGTTAGACCAATCACAATTGTCACTATCTTGTTGTATAATAACATGTAATGTCAATCCAATGTGTCATTCCTGCGAAGCAGGCTGTCCACAATGTCATTCTCGGACTTGATCCGGGAATCTACAAGATCGTAACCTGTTGTTATGCTTGGATTCCTGCCTTCTCAGGAATAACATTTTGAGCTGATTCTTGCATTCTCGGACAGCCTGGAAGGCAGTAATCCGGTAACTATTTGATATTATTAACCTACTACCTCACCAGCATCACCTTCCCCGTTTGCATCTGGTTTGATGCTTTCAACCGCAGGAAATATAATCCTGATGGTAGATTGTGGGCTGCCATATTGGTCGTATGGATGCCGGGCGGTCTATATCCTTCAAACAGTGTACTAACCTGTTGGCCTAATGCATTATACACATGCAACGATACATGACCCGGATGCGGCAATCCATAATTGATTATTGTTGTTGAGTTGAAAGGATTGGGGTAAGGTGTAAACAAGCTGAACTCTGTAGGAACGGATGAAACTGGATTATCATTTACTTCATCAGGATCGGTAAATCGGTAAATTCCCATGTTTGTCCAATCCGCTACATATATCAATCCATCTTCTGACAGGGCAACACCCACTGCTAACCCCGGTGTGTCGTAGAATCCCACTTCTTCAGGATTTTCAGGATTGGCTACTGAGATTACACGTAAACCGCTCACTTGAGCAGCTATGTAAACATAATCGCCAGAGACCTCAATGCCACTAGCTCTATCCGGTGTAGCATAAGTTCCCACTTCTTCAGGATTTTCAGGATCGACAACCGAGATGACAAGTAAACCATAAAACCGATTGTAATAGTTGTTCGAAACGTAGACATAGTCTCCGGAAACCGTGAGATTATAGGCGTTCAAATCTGTGTCATAGTGTCCCACCTCTTCCGGATAATCTGGTTCAGCGATGGAAATAATACGCAAACCACCACGATTGTCTGCCACATAAGCATAGTCGCCAGAAACCCTGACAACCCTTGCTTCTCCCGGTGTATCATAATATCCTATTTCCTCAGGATGTTCAGGATCGGATATTGAGATAATACGCAAACCGCTAAACCCGTTCGCTACGAAAGCATAGTCATCGGAAACTGTAACGCTCCAATCATCCCCCGGTGTATCACAGAATCCTATTTCCTCTGGGTTTTCTAGATCGACTAAGGAGATGACATGTAAGCCACTTTGCAAAGACGTAACGAAGGCATAATCGCCGGAAACAGCGACGTTTCGTGCATAACCCAGAGTATCATAGTATCCGATTTCTAACGGTTGTTCTGGATTGAGGAGGGAGATGATGCGCAAACCGCCTGACCCATTTGCTACGTATGCATTGTCACCGGAAAATGTGACACCTATGGCATTTTCAGGTGTACCACAGTCTCCCACTATTTCAGGGAGTTCAGGATCGACAATGTTGATGATACGCAAACCGCGATAGTCGTCTGCCAGATAAGCAAAGTTGCCTGAAATCATGACTCTACCTGGAGATCCCTCAGTATCACAGTATCCCGCTTCGACTGGATTTTCAGGGTCGGCAACTGAGATGATACGTAAACCGTCTGCCCTGTTCGCGACATATGCATAATCCCCGGAAACTGTAACGCCATGTGCATGACCTGGTGTATCATGGTATCCTACTTCTTCAGGATTTTCAGGATCAGAAACAGAGATAACTCGCAATCCATTCACCTGAGCTGCTACGTATGCATATTCGCCGGAAATTGCAACGCCAAATGCTTCCCCCGGTGTATCATAGCATCCCACTTCTTCCGGGTGTTCAAGATCGGATATCGATATGATACACAGACCTCTAAAGTAGTCCGTTATGTAAGCATAGTCGCCGGAGACCACAACATCCTGGGCAAGCTCCGGTGTGTCACAGTACCCCACCTCTTCAGGATATTCAGGATCGGAAACTGAGATGATACGCAAACCACCACCAGAATATTCTTCGCCATCAATAGTTGCAGCTTCTGCTAAATAAACGTGGTCACCGGAAACAGTGACGCCTCGGGCATGCCCTTGTAAATCATAATACCCTACCTCTTCCGGTTGTTCTGGATCAGCAACGGAGATAATACACAATCCAGATATATCGTCAGCTAAGAAAGCATAGTCTCCTGAAACAGCGACTCCACGAGCAAACCTGGGATTATCGTCCCAGTACCCAACGATACTCGGATTTTCAGGATTGGATACATCTATAATCTGAAGACCGGAGAGTCCAGCAGCGACATAAGCCAAGTCATCCACTACTACGACATCTTGAGCGCTATCCCATTGATTGTAGATCCTTCCGATCTGTTCGACGTTTTCATGGTTTTGGGCATGAAGAATTGAACTCGTCATTACTGTAAAACAAATGACTGTAAATAACAGAATTGTATTACGCATGATCATTCTCCTTGAACAGCGTTCGGGATCAATAGTATTTAAAGCAGTGTGACTTGATTGTTTATTTAATCTAAACCTTTCGGAAACAATAAGGCAAGTAAAGTTCACTTTATATGCATTTTAGCTTTTCAAATTCCCATCGATATGACTATTGTAATTTCAAGGGAAATTGTTATTTTAACAGAATGACTTTTGTTACTTTAAAATCATTTCTGCCGGTGCAAACTTTTAGGAAATATAGTCCAGATGGTGCGGTGACATGCAGTGGAATATTATGAAATCCGGCATTATTTGACTCTTTCATCATGGAGGCGCTCAATCTTCCTAGAATATCATATAATTCGAGTTTTAATGAAGATATGTAGGGAAGCGCAATATGTACATTGATCGTTGAGTTAAACGGGTTTGGATAAGTGTTGACTATTTCGAATTTCTCAGGTAAATCGGGCTGGTTGAATTCCCTGGTCTCAGAATTGGAATCCACGGTAAATAAGAATTCCTCATCGCATGCGGTTGTATCACTATTTGCTGTGGCTTTAACTGACCAATGAACAGCAATTCTCTCTTCCCATTCAGTCCATGATAGTGAATCAGGAAAATTGATATCTACTTGGTTATTTTCCAGTTCCTGATACGTCAATAAAGTATCGTAATCCCCAATTGTTGCAGTGAATTCAATGTCATAAGAAACAGTATCTTCGACATTATATTCCACTGATTGTTCCCAACCTAGAGTAAGATTTGAAAATTCATCCGGAGAGATTAATGTATGATCTTCGGGCTCAACCAATCCGAAAGGTGAAGGTGGGAGTGGTAAGTCATACCTATATATTTCGAGAAAAAAACGGTCTGCTAAAAAGGCAATATCACCACGTACAGTTATTCCAATAGCACTACTTGGATAATCATAATAGTACCCGGCTACTTCGGGGTTTAATGGATCGGCTATATTAAATATTTGTAATACTGATAAATCATCAGCGAAAAAGATATAATCATCATAAGTAGTAATACCGTTGGAATGACCTCCAACCGGGAATTCTGCGACAATTTCAGGATTTAGAGGATTGCTGATATCGAAAACATAATATCTGTAGTGCTGCCTGGCGGTACTAACGAAAAGAAGACTGTCTTTAAGCCATAAGTTTGCTGGAAGAATATCCACATAACTTGCTCTTTCATAGGGTTCTGAAACGTCAGAGACATCTATAATCTGAATACCCGTCCATTCGCAAGCCAGGTAGAGATAATTTCCAAATTTGACTATATCGCGTGGTGTTCCATCTACTTCACATTCGCTGATATATTCTATGTTCTCAGGATCAGTAACATCGCAGATTATCAATGAGCCTCTATGATCCGGGATGAAAACGTAAATGCTGTCAAATGCGAGTTCCCAGACATAAATATTATCGCCGTAGGAACTTAACTCATTTGGATTTTCAGGATCGGAAATATCTATTATCCGGTATCCTCCGGGACCATCAGCAATATGGGCAAGGTCACCGGTGATAAATACATCACGAACATCTCCCTCGGTTGGAAAAACTCCAATTTCAGCAGGATTTTCTAAATCCGAAATATCATAAATGAACATTCCTTTCCTGCCGCCTGAAAGATATGCGTAATCCTCATTCAGTGTCACTCTCCGAGTGTATCCATGCGGGATATTTGACTCAATCACAATATTTTCAAAATCTGAAATATCAATAATTGAAAGTCCATCTTGCTGGTGATCAATTATCAATGCATAATCATCAACCAAGGCAAAACCCTCATAGTGGAAATACCAGCTATAATTTTCTAGATAAAAATTTCCTGCCAGGCTTGGATTTTCAGGATCGGAAATATCGATTACGCTTAAGCCGTGGGCATAACTGCCAGATCCTTCTGCTAAGTAAACATATCCATCAGTTATTTTCATATCATAACCCCACCCGAATATATCCAGGGAATCCAATTCTACAATATTTGAAGGATCAGATATGTCAAGAACCTTAAACTTATGATTAATTCCGATATAAGCGATATCATCAATAGTTCTGACACTCTCAATAAAACTATCAAGATATGATCCAATCAAGACGGGATTTGAGGCATCTGAAATATCAAATATCTTAAGACCATCCGAATCCGCAATGAAGAGCAGTTCCTCTGAGATATAGATATCTCTTAGCCTACGTTCAATCTCAAGTACACTGATTTGCGAAGGATTCTCAGGATCGGAAACATCGAAAACTCTCAAGCTATCATCTCCATGTCGACCATCCTCAATAAAAATTAAATCATTGTTATAACATATTTTGCGCATTTCGGAAGTCGGTGGTACAGAGCTGACTTCTTCAGGGTTGTTAATATCAGAAATATCGATGATACGAAGCCCGGAGTGTTCGCCGTCAGAGATATAAGCATAGTCGCCGGAAACCGCGACATCTGTAGCTGTTCCTGGCGTATCAAAAATTGAAACCAGAGTATATGAAGGAAGTTCGGAAATATCGTAAATCCACAATCCGGTCGAACTTGAAGCAGCGAACAGATAATCACCTTGAATATCTATTCCACGGAAACGGTCGGAACAAGTCGGAGTTTTTGAAATCATTGATACATTAAGGCTGTCCTGAGAATAGACAACCTTGATACCCAAACCAGCACAAAGTATCAACGACAGGGAAAGTTTCAATAATTTCATCATAGCCTCACCAGGTGAACAGCATATAATATTCAGGCGGAATAAAAATTCCTTAATTGCTAATCTGGTAATCATAAGAACATATTAATTGAAAATATGTGATTCAATTACAATTATTTGTGATAAAGAACACATACACAAAAACATTAAGCTGTGCTGGTCAAATTCCTCTCACTCAGATTGGTTGATTTTAGCGAGGATTGCTTCAATAGCCGGACAAATTCACGGTGGATTGATTAACCTTTCAAGCAGTGGCGCCACCACATGATGAACCGGATCCGGCTGTACAGCCATAACAATGGGCTCCGGTTTCGATAATGCTGCCCCGAAACGCCTCATGGTTGAAATCCTTGATATGTGTCGGAAGACCATGGTTCACTTTTAAATCGAGCATCTGGTTAAAATCGCAGTCGTAAAGATAACCTTGCCAATCAACTGATAGAGTAAATAAACACATCACTCCCCGTGCCGCATCCGGATTAAATGAATCGTAAAGCTTCTTCATATATGGCGACAAAAGATCCTTAGCTCTAAGCCAGGATAGATACCTGCCTATCGGCATATTGGTTAAAGTATAGAGCCGGTTAAAAATAATATCAAAACGATCTAATAGTACTTCTTTCCAGTGTTGTTCCATCGATTCCTGGTTTGCTGGAAGAAAAGCGCCGGATGGATTTGTTATTAAATGCAACTCAAGTCCTCTGCCCGGTTGAGCGTAGCCAACATCATTAAGTCTATTCAGCGCCTCAATGGACTTACTGAATGCACCCTGACCACGTTGAGCGTCAGTCTGCTGTTCAGATAAACCTGTCAACGAGGCGATTACTTCCACTTCATTTTCAGCTAAAAATTCCGGCAGACCTTCCTGTCCCGTTTCATGCAGGACGGTCAAATTACACCGGTCAATGATATGTAATCCCCGGCGTCGAACCTCCTTGACAAACCAAAGGAAATGTGGGTTCAATTCCGGTGCGCCACCTGTTATGTCAACAACCGGGATAGAGGTCGAATCGAGTACTCTTAAACATTCTTCGAAAACTTCACGCGGCATGATGGCTTTGCCACCCGGTCCGGCGTTCACATGGCAATGCTTGCAGCTCATATTGCATAATGTGCCAACATTGAGCTGAAGGATAGTAATTTCTGTCGAACGAAGCGGGTATTGCCCTACACCTTCCAGTGATTTGTCGAATGAAGGAATACCAGCGTTGGAGATGGCTTCCTCAAGTCTATCGACAGGGATAGAATTAGATGATTTTTATTTCTGACATGATATTTTCTTTGTGTTAAACTACATTGATAGTTTTTCTACCACATTTCTCATTTGCACTCCATGAACCATTGATGCTCCACCACGAATTGCCGCAGCGACATGGACTGCTTCTGTCATCTCCTCAACACTGCAACCGGTTTGTAATCCTTCCTGGGAGTAAGCATCAATACAATATGGACATTGCACCGCATGTGAAACGGCAAGTGCAATTAACGCCTTTTCACGCTTCGAGAGTAAACCGTCTGCAAAAACAGCACCATACCAAGCGGAAAACTTTTCCCATAATTCTTTGTTACCCTTGCCAATCTCAGCAAATTTATCGAGATCGAGGGGATTGTAATAACTATCCATTTTATTTCTCCTCCAATGTTTTTTGTTTTGGTAGATGTATAGTCTGTCCCGAACGGACACTTGATTTTAGCCCATACTTTCAGGGGCTGTTGCTCAAACCTTTTCTCATTGCACTGTAGTTTATAGTCGTAAATTGTTCTTTGAAGCCATTATTTATAGATTGAACGATATTAAGGTGTTATGCTTCGCACAGGC
>Ga0075120_10000916_pt1 | contig 24042 bp, 17 predicted proteins | sample AntAceMetag02UKL_FD_69792 | JGI IMG/M metagenome (GOLD analysis project Ga0075120, IMG submission 69792) | Saline lake microbial communities from Ace Lake, Antarctica - Antarctic Ace Lake Metagenome 02UKL | ecosystem: Environmental > Aquatic > Non-marine Saline and Alkaline > Saline | place...
AAATGTTAAAAAAATATTAATTAACATACCTTGGTATAGTCTTAAAGAGCAATTATGCTACCCCTATTATATAAAAAAAGCAAAAGTTGACTTAATGCATTTCCCGCATTTTAATGTGCCTATTTTTTGTCCAGTAAAATTTGTCGTTACCATACACGATTTAATTTTAATTAAATATCCAACTATTCGCGCTACTACTTTATCGCCATTCTTTTACAAAATAAAAAACATAGGTTACAAAATAACTATTTTTTTCGCTATCAAGCGAGCCAAAAAAATTATTGCTGTATCGCAATACACTAAAAATGATTTAATACGTCATTTTCATGTTAATCCAAGGAAGATTGATGTGACCTATGAAGGCGTAGCTAATATGTCGAAAGAGCGCGATACACTTTTTGACGCTGAAAATAATGACACAATTCCATTTTCAGGTTATAATATTAACAAGCCGTACATCCTTTATGTGGGTAATGCCTATCCTCATAAAAATTTGGAACGGCTAGTTGATGTTTTTAAAAATATTATAGAAAAAAATAAAGATTTTCAGTTAGTTATGGTCGGTAAAGAAGACTATTTTTATAACCGATTAAAAAAATATGCTACTGATAATGGTCTCTATGAAGTTAATCAACCAACAGCCATAGTTTTTCCAGGCTATGTGCCCGATCAGATACTAAAAACTCTTTACCAAAAAGCATTATTGTATGTATTTCCATCACTATATGAAGGCTTCGGTCTGCCAGCACTAGAAGCTATGTCTAGAGGTCTAGCTGTTGTCAGTTCAAACAAGACAAGTTTGCCAGAAATTCTTGGCAAAGCAGCTCTATATTTTAATCCAGAAGACAAAGACGATATGGTTAAAAAAATTATAACCGTAGCAGAAAATATTGATTTAAGACAAAAATTAATCGCATCTGGATTAAAACAAGCAAAAAAATATAGTTGGTGGGAATGCGCTAATCAAACATTAAAAATATACAATCTAGTTTTAAATAAAAATAATTAAATTGTGTCTAAAAAAATAAAAACCAATCTATTTATAAAACAAGAGAGAAAATCCTCTAGATTTGTTGTTGATTTAAAACAGGATATAGATGCACCTGCCGTTAAAGTAAAAAAATCTCTTAAACTGATGGTATATTTAAAAAAAGCACTATCTATCATAAAGAGTTGGTTGCTTAGCATATCTAAAATAAAAAAAGTTAATTTAAATATAGATACAAATTCTTTCAAGTTTAATTTTATTAAGATTGACGACGACCTTAAAGAAAAATTAAATCAACTAGCTTTTTGGAATCTTTTTGAATTATTTCTTCATATTATTAAAAAAACCTACAGAATAATTTCAAAAATTTCTTACACTGTCGGTTGGTTTTTTGTTTTTATTACGAGATTTATTTTTTTACTATCGGTTAAGCTCTTTAGTCTAGCTTTAGTTTTTAAAAATCAATTATCTTTAATAATAAAAAATAAATTAAATTATTTAACTGGTCTTCTGAAAAAACAATCTTCTGTAACCAAAGAATTAATCAGCAAAAATTCAACTAAATTCAAACCTCAACCAAAATTATCATACTTAAAACCAGTCTTGGTTTTTTCCGTCATACTTATGATATTGATATTACCAATAAAAGCATTCACGTATTATAAAAATATAAAACATTTAGGTGGCCAAGTGCTGGGGGCTAGTGAAGAAGCAATAAATAATCTTACCAAAGGAGGGGAGTCTATCTCTCAATTAAGTTTTAATGAAGCCGGTAATAATTTTTCTCAAGCTACTAATAATCTGCTACAGGCCGAAGAGTACTTAAATAATGTAAATAATTTAATATTTAAGATAGCCGCTATCGCACCAAATGAAGACATTCGTTTAGCAGCCATCAGTAAAAACATTATTAAAGCTGGTCAATATGGCACTCAAGCAGCTACTGAAACCACTGAAGCAATTAATTTTCTTTTGAGTCCAACTGAAGAGAGTTTAACTGAAAAAATAAATAATTTTAACGAAAAAGCTAATAGCGCTTTAAATAATATAAAAAATCTTAAATTAGAAATTTCTACGATTGATCCTAAAAAATTACCAGATAAATATCAAGAAGATTTTGTAAAAATTAATAAAGACATAGTATTGCTGTCAGCTGGACTAGCTTCATTTTTAAACATATCCGATAATTTAGCGGATTTTTTAGGCAGCAAACAAGATAAAAGATATTTATTAATATTTCAAAACAATGCAGAAATGAGAGGCAGTGGCGGTTTCATTGGTAGCTATGCCATTATTGATTTTTGTGAAGGAAAAATTAAAAATTTAGAAGTACCTGGTGGCGGTAGTTATGATACAGAAGCTGGATTATTGACAAACGTAAAAGCACCAGAACCTCTCTGGCTAGTAAATCCACTTTGGCATTTCTGGGATGCTAATTGGTGGCCTCATTGGCCATTATCAGCCGAGAAGCTTGAATGGTTCTTGGAAAAAAGTGATGGACCAACTGTTGATGGTGTAATAGCAATCACACCGACTACGTTGGAGCGAATTCTCAAAATTTTTGGGGAAATTGATTTAAGTGAAGATTATGACATGGTGATTGATTCCGAAAATCTTTGGCTGAAATTACAAACATTAGCTGAACAAAAACCAAACCAAACAAAAACTCCAAAGAAAATTATTGGGGATTTAATGATAAAACTTATTGAGGAACTTCCTCGAAGAATAAATAAAGACATGGCTATAAATCTACTGGGTGCACTTGAAAAAAGTTTATCTGAAAAACATATTTTATTTTATTTTAACGACAAAGAATTACAATCAAAAATAGAAGAACTTGGTTGGGCCGGAGAAATAAAAGATACAAAATGGGATTATTTGTCGGTAATAAATACCAATATTGCTGGTGGTAAAAGTGATAAAAAAATAGAAGAACAGATTAAACATGAATCAGAAATTATGCCTAATGGTAGCATTATAAATACCGTTACTATTACTCGCACTCATAACGGCATAAAAAATGAGCCTTTCATTGGAGTAAGAAATGTAAACTGGATGAGAATTTACGTTCCTCAGGGAAGTGTTTTGATGGAAGCTCATGGGTTTAAATCGGTTGATGAAATTTATTTCGAAAATCCAGAAGCAGATTGGTTGGATGATCCTGATGTTACGAGTATTAATAGTGAGCTAGAGATTGATCAATCAACTGGTACAAAGACGTATAATGAACTTGGAAAAACTGTTTTTGCCAATTGGTCGCAAGTCGACCCGGGTCAATCAACTGAAATATATATCAAATACAAATTACCCTTTAATTTAGAGAACTTTAATCATACTTCTGAAAACACTGAAGCTAATACAATAACTAATTTGGTTAATTTTCTAAACCCCGAACAAAAAAAATTACAACCGTATTCATTGCTAATCCAAAAACAACCAGGTTCTATTAATAGTTCTATCTCATCTAAATTAATCTTTGACGGCAAACTAGATGTTGTTTGGAAATATCCCAAGGCACTATTAGTCAGTCAAAACGACTGGAACTTTACAACAACTTTAAATAAAGATAGATTTTTTTCTATCCTTTTATCAGAATAAAAATATGGTAAAAATTAAAAACAAAAAATCGAGTTTAGCTGATTTTATCAAAAAACCCATCCCAACAGAAAAAGAAATTGAAAAATTTGACGAATACATTGACGATAAAATTAGAAAAGAAGAAATTCAAGAAAGCCTAACGGAAATATATAAAGATGAAAGCGGAAAAATGATAGATGTCAGTAAACTTGATGTGAAAAAAAGCCGAGGTTGGCTTTATAAAATTACGATTTCATTGATCGTTTTAATCGCCCTAGGTTTAGCTGCTTATGCTTACTATTATTTGATATTTCTAAATCAATCTGTAAAAAATTCAACTTTAAATATTGAATTAAAGGCGGCTGAAGAAACTATCGCTGGTAAAGAATTTTTCTACATACTCGAGCTAAACAACAAAGAAAAAGCAGCCTTAATTGATATGGAAATTAAATTACGTTATCCAGATGGTTTTATATTCTTGGATAGTGAACCGCAGGCTTCTTTGAATAATGATACTTGGTCTATTTCTCGTCTAGCTGCACACTCTACTCAGCAAATTAAAATAAAAGGTAAAATAATTTCTCCAAATGACGAAACTCTGGTGGCTTTTGTTGATACAACTTATACACCAGAAAATTTTTCAAGTGAATTTAAAAAATCAACCAGTTCAGAAATAGTTGTTAAATCAATTGGTATGGAAATTTTATCAGAAAAATCATCCTCAGCATTTATCGGAGAAGAAAATCAAATTACTCTATCTATAAAACCAAGTGAAGATAATTTTATAAATAATTTTTTGGTCAATCTTGAAGTGCCAGAAAATTTTATAATCTTAGATAGTAAAGAATTGCCGGAGAACATAGAGCAAAAAGCAAATAAAAAAAATACATTTATTATTTCTGAATTAGGCAACGAAGAAATTAATTTAACAATTAATTTTATTCTTGAAGAAAAAAAAGAAGATAATCAAAATGTTACAATAAAATTCGATTTTGCTGAAGAAACTGACGAAGGCACCAAGTATCATAATTTTTATGAAGAAATAATTGATTTTGAAGTAACAAAAAGTGATCTGAATCTCAGTCTGTTTGTTAATGGCTCTCAATCTAATCAGGGAGTTAGCCAAGAAGACACCATAAACTATCTTCTTAATTATGCAAATCGAGGTGATTCAGACTTGGAAGATGTGATAATTATGATGGTAATTGAAGGTGATTTGGTGAATTGGCAATCATTGCAGAGTGATATTGAAGGCACAATTAGTAATAACACAATTAGTTGGAGTAAATTAGAAATACCGCAATTAGAAAATCTAAAAAAAGGTGAAGAGGGGTTAATCAATTTTTCTGTAAATTTAAATTCATTTGTTCAAACAAGTTTACCTCTTAGTGATTCCATTAAAAGCTATGCTCAATTCAGTGTAGGGGATAAAGAAACAGAGAATTTAACCACCAACAAAAGTAATACTATTATTAATCAAATAAACAGTGATTTATCATTTAAGGAAGAAATCAGATATTTTAATGATGATAATATTGCAGTTGGCACAGGTTCATTGCCACCAAAAGTTAACGAAGCGACCAGCTTCAAAGTTTATTGGACGATTGAAAACAACCTACATGAACTGATTGGACTTCAAGTAAACCTGCCTTTGCCTGGATACATTAAATGGGATGAAAAAAATCGAGCTTCAATTGGACAGCTAAGCTATAATCGTGAAGAGCATAAAATAAATTGGTGGATTGGCCGACTACCAACCACCATTTATCGAGCCGATGCTGAATTCAATATAAGCTTCACTCCTGAAGAAGAAGACAGAAACAGAATCGTTGTTTTATTACCGGGTGCAACAGCAACTGCCTCTGACAATGAAACAAAAACAAATATAACAATAAATACTAAAGCCCAAACAACTCAACTAAAAAATGACCTTATCGCTAATACGACTGGAATTGTTCAATAACTATGTTTGAAATATTAAAAAAATCCAATATATCATCAGCGCGTCTTGGCGTTATAACTACGCCACACGGAAAAATTAAAACTCCTGCTTTTTTCCCTGATGCCACCAGAGGGATCATAAAAACTTTAGATAATTCCGACTTAGATAAATTAGGCTTACAATCAATGGTGGTTAATACCTTTCATCTTTGCAATCAACCAGGTATTAAAATAATTAAAAAAGCCAATGGAATACATGGTTTTATAAACTGGACAGGCCCATTAATATCCGATAGTGGAGGCTTCCAAGTTTTTTCCTTAATACATAAGAATCCAAAATTAGGAAAAATTTTAGATAAACATGCAGAATTTAAATCTCCAATTGACGGCTCTCTTTTAAAACTGAGTCCGGAGAAATCAATTTCAATTCAATTTGATTTAGGTACTGATTTGATTATTTGTCTTGATGATTGTTCGCCCTATAATCACAATATTGAACAAACCGCAAAAGCAGTCGACAGAACTATCGCTTGGGCTAGCAGATGTAAACGAGAATATGATAAACAAATAATTAAACGAAAATTAACAAAGTTAAAAAAACCAAAATTAATCAGTGTCGTCCAAGGTGGTGAAGATACTAAATTGAGACAATACTGCGCAAAGAAATTACTAGCTATTGGTTTTGACGGTTACGGTTTTGGTGGCAGACCAATTGATCCAAAAGGCAACTTCCTTAATTCTATTTTAGATGAAACATCCAAAGCTACCCCTAATGATAAGTTTCGATTTGCTTTAGGCGTTGGGCAACCAGAAGATATAATTAGATGTGTTAAAATGGGTTGGGATTTGTTTGATTGCGTAATACCAACTAGAGAAGGTAGACATGGGAAATTATTTTTCCACAATAATCTTAAAAAAAATAATAAAAATTTTTACAAAACAATTAACATCAAAAATTCAACTTTCAAAAATGATTTAAATCCAATAAATAAATTCAGCAGTATATCTGAATTAAAAAATAATTCAAGAGCTTATTTGCATTATTTATTCAGAATAAATGAATCTGTAGGACAAAAATTATCCAGCTTGAACAATCTTGAATTTTATCTTATACTTATGAATATCTTAAAGAGAAACATTAAATCAAATTTAATATAATTATCTTAAACAATAAAGACCACAAAAGTATGGAAATAAATAAAATTATTTCAAAGAAGCCAGCGGCTTCAACAAAAGCATTAGACGGTTTAATTTCAACCGCAATCTCAGCGATTTTTTTATTATGCCCGTTGTTTTTTACTGGACTAGTTGCTCAAAATACTGGCTTTGAAAAAATGATTCTCTTTTATTTTTTGGTTCTATTGGGTACTGTTGCTTGGGTAACAAAAGGAGTAATCACCGGCGAATTAAACTTCAAGCGTACCCCTCTCGATTGGCCAATCGTTGGAATGGTTATTTTTTATGTAACCTCAACAATCTTATCAGTTAATCCAAAAATCAGTTTACTTGGCTCTTATGGCAATTCTCCAAAAGGTTTAATTGCTTTTTTATCGTTCGTATTATTCTATTATCTGGTAGTAAACAATATTACTACTAAAAGACTGAAAATTATTTTTTGGTCATTTATTGCTTCCATATCGTTAGTATCAGTTTATACCTTACTCCAACTCTTCGGTATATTTCTTTTACCACTAGCTATTACCAAAACAATTAGCTTTAATCCAATCGGTTCAATATCATCATTGACTATATTTTTAACGTCCGTTCTGCCGATAATTGTTGTTGCTATGAGCCAAATCAAAGAAATACATCCTGGTTTAAAAAGTAATTACGTTATTTGGCCGATAAAATTTCTACTCGGTATAATCGGTTTGATAATTTTATTTATTTTATCTTTGTTAAATGCTTTTACTTTCTGGCCGGCTGCTATTGTTGGTATGGTAATAGTTCTAATGTTCTTTCTGTCAAAAATAATAAAAATTTCCAACACAAATATTATTATTCCTATAACCTCTTTTCTATTGTTAATTATTATGTTGGTTCTAGGGAATTTTAATATCATGACAATTAATTTACCGACTGAAGTAAGCTTATCGAGAAACGCCTCGTGGGATATAGCGAAAAATAGTTTAATGAAAGACCCTGTTTTTGGCTCTGGTCCGTCAACATTTGATTATAGTTTTGCTAAATACAGAGGAGAATCTTTCAATAATTCAACTTTGTGGAATGTCAGATTTGATAATGCTAGTGGTTATCTTTTTGAGACAGCAGCAACTGTTGGTATTTTAGGAGCATTAACACTTATCATAATTATTCTTATTACCATATCAACTAGTTTCTTAACGCTAATAAAGAACAGAAAGGAAGATCTTCAACCATTACTTCTTGCCTTATTTGCTAGTTTGGTAACTAATTTAATATTAATTTTCTTGTTCTCGATAAATAGTTCTCTGATTATCTTTTCTATTCTACTGTTTGTTTTTACCATAGCCATAACAATTGCTGGATATTCAGAGAGACTTCAGTCAATAACTTTATCTTTTCGAGCGTCTGCCAAATACGCTTTAGCTCTAGCAGCAATTTTCTTAACAGTCAGTGCTGGAGTAGTAATTCTGTTCACTATGGGTCTGAAAATGTATATGGGTGATGTTTTAGCTAAAAAATCTCTAGTTGCTTCTGAATTAGAACAAAAGATTAATATTATGAATAAGGCAGTGCAGACAGTACCTTACCAAGATGTTTATCTGTTAAATCTAGCAAATAACTACATGACTTTAGCTAATAGAGAAGCCGCTAAAGGCAACAATCAAGCATTAATAACTAATGCTCTTACTCTGGCTATAGAACACGGCAGAAAAGCCAATGAATTGGCGCCAAACAAAGTTTCCAACATTGAAGCTTTGGCTCTAATCTATGAAAATGCTTCTTTTTATGTCAGAGGTTCTCTAGAATGGGCTGAAAAATTGTATGAAAAACAAATAATACTTGAACCAGATAGTCCAGTGCCTTATATAAGATTGGCTCTGATTAACATGGCTAAGGCAAATGCTGAAACTGCTGAAACTGAAAAAACTTTTTACATTGAAGAGGCTATAAAAAAATATGATCAAGCCATAGAGAAAAAAGCCAACCTGGGTGCTGCTTATTATGGTAAATCAATTGCCTACGAATCATTAGCTAATATTAATGAGGCAATCGAGCAACTTAAAAAAGCTGTAATATCAACTCAAAATAATCTTGACTATAGATTTGAACTCGGCAGAATGTATTATAATCGAGGTGTAAATCAATCAGGTTTATCACAAACAGCTTCTGAAGAAATTACCAAAGGCGAAGGTGATGAGGAAGATTTAAGTGTTGAAGCTAAAGGAGTTACTAGTACGACCAATAAAAATGATGATTTAGCCATGGCCGAACAAATGTTCTTGAGTATTGTTCAAGCAAATCCAAATCACGCCAATGCTCTATATAGTTTAGCTCTAGTCTATAAACAAACAGGACAAACTGGAAATATAGAAATAGTAGTTAATGCTTTACTGAATATTCTTGAAGATGAAGCAAGTATTAACGCCGTCAAACAACAGTTCTCAGGACTATACTAAAAAACAGTCTACTAATTAAAAAACACTTTGCAGAATTGCAAGGTGTTTTTTTGTTATTTTTTAAGCTTAAAATACAAATAATTAAACCCCTTGACAAGTATTGCTATTTTTGGTATGACTTCAATACAAGTACAAGGCTTTTTTAAAAGCATAAAAACAATTTTATGGAGAATTTATCTCCAAGAAATATTTCGCAAGGGGTTTTTGACAATTTTTGCCTTATTTTTAATGTTGCCTAACCGCGGTTTATAACCGGCGGTTTTTTTGTTAACTTGTTTTTACGTGTTTATCGAGATATTAACAATTATTAGTTTAAATATATAACAAATAACAAAAGATAATAAACATTTTTAAAACAATAGTATGACTATTTCTTTTCAAAACATTTTTTCTTCTCGTAAAAAAGTTATTTTACTTGTGTCTGCAATATTTCTCGTTAGTAGTTTTTTAATATTTGCAGGAACTGCGTTAGCAGTTGATCCGCCTTCTTCTATCTATGTTGATAAAACAGGCTTAGATGAAAATTCAGGTACACAGGAATATCCTTTTCTTACAATTCAGGCAGCAATAAATGCAGTTGCAGAAGGCGGGACTGTTAATGTCGCGGCTGGAACTTATACAAATGATATTTGGGATAGTAGTTTAGGTGATCCAGTAGGTTATAGAATAACGAAAAGCGTCACATTGCTTGGCGCTCAAGCAGGGGTTGATCCGGCAGGAAGCACAGAAGCAAGAGAGGGGGGGAAACAATTCTTGTGAGAACAAGCGATCTTAAAGTTCCGTATTCTTTGTATACTTCTAATATAACTATTGATGGATTTATGATTGGTAGCTCGGAAGCAAATACTGGCAGGAGATTAATAATTTCTGATATAGCTAATAATGTAGTTATTAAAAATAACATAATTCAGAATACTGGTGCCGTTCCTGATGGTTCTTCTGCTAATGGATATTCCGGTCACGGTGTTTATATCTATCCAGGAGCAGATAATGCTTTGGTTGAATATAATACATTCTATAATACTATGTGGGAAGCAATTGCGAGTGATGGTGCTTCAAATGCTGTAATTACTCATAATTATATTTCTGTGACAGGGCAACATGCTATTCAGTGGATGAATCATACAGGGAGTGATAACAAAATTTCCTATAACCATATTTCGAGTATTACGGACAAGAATGCCATACAATACTGGGGAGGTCCAAGGGTAAATATAAGTAATAATGTTATTGCAGGTAATAATACAATGAATGATGGGATATGGTTAGATAATTCTGCTGATGATAGTATTGTAAGTTACAATGAAATTTCCAATACAATATATGCGGGAGTAAACATCAGAGAAACTAATATAGGGACATCTGTTCAATATAATGATATCTCTGGTTGTGGAACTGGAATAGAGAAACATGCTGGGGATGTAACTGGAACTATAATTAATTATAATAAAATTTATGGAAATAGCGCAGGTGTAACTAATGATGATTCTGTAACCATTAATGCCGCAAACAATTACTGGGGCGCGATCACCGGTCCGGCTTCGTGTTCGGGCGGCGATCAAGTCAGCGCGAATGTCGAATATTCGCCGTGGTACATCGATGATACGCTCGACTCGACTAAAACTCGTGAATACAATGTTCAAAATACAACTCAATCAACAACTCATGATTGTATTCAGGAAGCCGTTACTGCAGCAAGTCCAGGAGATACGATTAATGTTGCGGCTGGGACATACGAAATTGATAGTTCAATTAATGTAGCTAAAAGCGTAACGATAACCACGGATGCGTCTGCGACTATTATTTCCGCTACCTTAGATACTCCTGTGTTTAACATAACCGCGGATAATGTCACGATTGAGAATTTTAATATTACAACCAGTTTAGCTCCTTTTAGTCAGGCTGGATCTGTTACTGGGAGTGAAACTAGTGGAGCTTTGATTCTTATTAATGCTTCTAATGTAACTATTTCTGGCAATACTATATATGCTGATGAAACTTTATTAGGTGAGATGAAAACTTGGACCACTAGAGGTATAACTCTTCAAGCAGGTTCTGCAACGATAAAGGGAAATACAATATATGGAGTTAGGAATGGTATTGTGGTAAGACCAGGAAATTCCGCTTCTATAACTGATAATGTTATTTTTGATACTAAAGGTGGAATAATGCATTACACTTCAAGCCAGGATGATGCTAATACCCACACTACGACCGGCAATTCCTGGACTTCAACCGTTTCTGGTTTAATAAGCCATAATGAATGGGATATTGTTTGGAATACGGCTTATTACGCTCCAGATTATCAGCAAAGTGTAATTGCGCTTTCAAATTCTAATAATGGCGCTTATATACTTGATCGCCGTACAGTAGATGCCTCCTATCCAACAGATAATGTTAAAAATGCCGCGGCTTGTGCTGCTTTAGCTGGTAACCGCAGCCACGTTTTTGTGGATGCTAACAGCAGTATTATTGCAGCTCATCCAGCCAAGGGTAATTTTAATGAAAAATTTTCTACAATAGCTCTTGGCATTGACGCTGTCGTGCTGGGGGGAACTGTTTATGTCGCTGCTGGAATTTATGATGAAAATCCTACCGTCTCTGGTAAACAACTAAATTTTGTGGGAGCTGTTGACGGAGATGGGCATCCTCTTCCGACGATTCAAGGAACGCTTTCAATCGATCTTCCTGGCGCTGACGACAACTGGCGAATAGAAAATATTAATTTTTTAGCGGATACTGACAGTGGTACAGCCCTTCTTCTTTTGAAAAATGTAAACGGTGTAACCGTCAAGAACAGTACTTTTGACGGAAATGGCAGATTCATGGAAGGCTCTTCTGTGAATGGAGTGAATTTCACTTCCTGCTCTAATGTAATCATTGAAAACTCCATTTTTAAGAACGGTTTGTATGTCGCTATAAACGGCTATGTCAACCATCTCACTGTCAGGGATTCCACTATAAAGAACGTTAAGAGTGGTATTAATCTCCAAGGTGGTGGTGGAAATCTAGTGGTAGAAAATACTGACATCAGCGTGATCGCTCAGACTACAGAAAACGATACATACGGTGTTCGTTTTGCGAGTATTGGTTCTGGCTCCGGCGTTGATATGACCATTACTGGCGGTAGTATTAGCGTAAACAAGAATGATTTAGTCGCTGATGCTGCCACTTATCACAGTGCTATCATTATTCGATCAGGAGCGACTGGTATATTGAAAGCAAATACTATAGCGATTAATGGTGACGTGGTTAATCTGTCTGCTGTTCAGCTTGATGCGAAAAACAATTATTGGGGAGACGAAAACGGTCCGGGAGAGTTAATAAGCGATTATATTACTTATGACCCTTGGTTTATCAACACAGAAAAAACTACTTTGTCTAATAGTACGGTTGTTCCAGACAATAGTGGCAACGCTACTGTAACTAATGATGCCCCACAAGTTGTAATTACTAATCAGACTCAGGCAACAACGGTTACAATCAGTAGCGGTACAACTAATCCGAAAATTGACGTGAGTTTGTTTATTTCCGAGGGGACAGGAACATTACCGGAAATCAATATCACATCAGCTAATGCTAATAACGCCACTGTGGCGATTCCGGCTTCTACTAAAGTCACTAGCGCGGATGATACATGGAATGGAATTATTGCGGCGCCTACTGTTACGACCGTGACTCTGCCGAAAACTTTAGGACAAACTAAGACTTCTAGTATAGCTATAGAGGTTGGTTTTACCGGCGCTAAATTGTCTTTTGATAAAGCGGTTAGATTATTACTCCCAGGACAAACCGGCAAGAGAGTAGGATATGTAAGAACAGGGACTGAATTTACTGAAATTACCAATACTTGTACGGCAGATGATCAAGCGACCGTTGATGCTTATTTAACAGGATCTAAAGAAGATTGTAAAATTGATAATGGATCGGATCTAGTAATTTGGACAAAGCATTTCACCAAATTTGCCACCTATACACAAACAACGACATCTTTTGGTGGCGTCACGCTTCCTCAACAATCGCAGACTACACCGATAAAAGAAACCGTTACTACCCCTACTAAACCAGAGGAACAAGTGGAAGTTCTTGGTGTTGAACCGATAAAAGAAATTGTTACTACCCCTACTAAACCAGAGGAACAAGTGGAAGTTCTCGGTGTTGAATTGAATTATAGAGCAACACAGCTTGATAAGATTATTAACGAAGCCGGTTTTGCTTATAAAGGGGACGTAAGCTTGATACTAAATAATATTAAAGGAATTAGAAATATCGCAAATGAACTTGCAGGTAGCAATAAATATACTCTTTCGTTAGTTAAAAATTCTGGTTTAACTCTGAACCAAGCTTATTCCATGACTAACTTTATTGTTTACGGTACGGAAACGACCGCCAAGCTAGGAGCAGGTGAGAGAGCCGGTGTAATGAACTCCTACAAAACATCTTTTGGCAAACTGCCAACCACTCAAACTGAATGGGAAGACGTCATCAAAATTGCCAATGGACGTTGGCCATCTGAAGCAAACCAGCCAGCTGAAAATAAAGCAAAAGAAGAATTTAAGAAAGTCTATCAAAGAGATGCTAATATGGATAATGCCAACGACAATGCTGCGATAACAATGGTCGCCTATGGTTTGAGACCTGATATCAGGAACCTAGATAGCGAAAGAACAGCTATTCAAGCCTTTAAAACAATCTTTGGTTGCAATCCAGTTAGCACTACCACATGGGACGTTGTCCGAGCTATAGCTTATAGCGGATCAATAAAATAGAGCAAAAAATTAAAAATACATACAACCCGTTTATTCAAGCCAATAAACGGGTTGTATTTTAGATCTAACCTTAAAACCAGTTTGACATATTGTCATTTTAATGATATAATTTTTTTATGAAAAATAATAAAAAAGATAATAAAAACTGGCTAAAATTACTAGTATTTTTTTTATTAGGCGGTTTTTTAGTCAAATTATTTACCTTTTTATTCAACAAGAAGAAGCTTGATTTAGATGATATAAAAGACAATCTTGATGATTTTATTGATGAAGAGAAAGAGGAGGTAGAAGAACTAACAGAAGGTAAAGAATCATTGAAAAAATATTGCCACGACTCATTAAATATATTCAAAGACTATTTTGTTCCACATGACGGCAATGACCATAAGCCAAAAATTTTACGTGCCAAACCCTTACTGATAATCGTATTTTTATCAATTTTACTTAAAGTAGGAGTACTGAGCTACCTATTTTTTATTTGCCCTAATATGGCAAAAATGCAACAGCAAATAACCACAGATATTCTCGTCCTGACAAACCAAGATCGCCAAAATAATAATTTACCCGCTTTAGAAATAAATTCAGTCTTATCAAGCGCGGCTCAGAATAAAGCAAACGATATGATAGCCAATAATTATTTTTCTCATTACGGTCTAGACGGCAAAGAGCCTTGGGATTGGATTGACAGAGGAGAGTATAGTTATTTATATGTAGGAGAAAATCTAGCTATGAATTTTTCTTCAGCCGATTCCGCTCATTCAGCTTTGATGCAATCGGCATTGCATAAAAAAAATATTTTAAACAACAATTACAGAGACATTGGTCTAGCAGTTGTTACTGGCGAAATGAACGGTGAAGATACTACAATTTTAGTAGAATTATTTGGAAGCCGAAAAGAAACAGAGCTACTGGCAGTAAAAATAGCGACAGAAAAAAATGAAGAAATAAACTCTGTACCAGTAAAAATTGTCGAAACCGAAACTAAAGTTTTGGCGACTGAAACAATTCAACCAGAAGTCAAACCGAGCACAATAACTCCAGTAGAAAACATCCCCGTAACAGAAGAGAATAAAATTAACGAAACTTCGTCAGAAACAAAACAAATTGACACAACAAAAAATAGTCAAGAAAATATTATAACATTGATTGAACCAACAACTGATTTAAACAAAGAAATTTCATATGTTACTCCGCAGGCAAGCAAAGAAATCGGTATAGCTAATACTTTAATAAAGTTTTCAAAATATTTTTATATCATCCTGCTTATTATTACTGTAGTAATACTACTTATTAATATATTTGTACGAATTGGCATCCAACACAAATCAGTAATCATTCAATCGCTTTTAGTCATCTTGCTTTTAACTGGGTTCTATTTTGTTAAACTTCATGTCCTGGAAAATTTGCTTGAAAAAATAGCTATAATATAACTAAATATTCAACTATAATTTTCTTAAAACAGATGACGTATTAAAATGTCATCTGTTTTTGCGTATTGAATAAATTAAATTATTAAATTATAATGATTTTATGGCTAAAAAAAGAGAAAAAATAATAGTTGCAATCTCTGGTGGGGTAGATTCCGCTGTTGCCTTGCTAACACTCAAAAATCAAGGCTATGAAGTTATTGGTTTATTTTTACGTCTTGAGGAAAAACAATCAGCTTCTGAAGTATCCGCTCGTAAAATATGCCAAAAATTAAAAGTTAAATTTTATTCTATAAACGCCTATCAAAAATTTAATAAAAATGTTATACAATATTTTTGCTCTGCCTACAGTAGGGGACTGACACCTAATCCGTGTGTAGAATGCAACAAAACAATAAAGTTTGGGGAATTATTAAAATATATAAAAATACTAGGAGCTAATTACTTGGCAACTGGACACTATACTCGCTTGCAGCGAGAAATTACAAATTACAAATTCCAAACTACAAAATATAAATTATTTCAGGCAAAAGATAAGAGTAAGGATCAAAGTTATTTTTTGTATAATTTAACTCAGGCTCAATTATCTAAAATAATTTTTCCACTAGCCAGATATACAAAGGCTGAGATAAAAAAAATAGCCAGAGAGCATAAATTGCCTTGTGAAAAATCTGAGAGTCAAGATATCTGTTTTTTGGAAGGAGATCATAATAATTTTTTGAAAAAAAATATAAAATTAAAAACTGGTCCAATTGTCATTCTGGAGCGAAGTGCCAACGAAGCGACTCGCCTCGCCCGCTTAGACTCAGCGAGGCTAGCTGAAGCTCCGACGAAGCGGGTAGAATCTCACAGCACTTCTAAAAAAAGAAAAGATTCTATCAGTCTCCGCCAGTCGGCGGATCCTTCCAGAATGACAGCGAATAAAATTATCGGCACGCACCAAGGTTTACCTCTCTATACTATTGGTCAAAGAAAGGGGATTGAGCTTGGTGGAACTGGACCTTATTATGTTGTTAAGACTGATTACAAAACCAACACTCTCTACGTCACAAACGAAGTAAATCACAAAGCACTCTTTAGCAATCAATTAAATTGTAAAAACATTAATTGGATAGGTGGTAAAACTCCCAAAATGCCCTTTAATTGCTCGGCTAAGATACGTTACGGTCACAAAGCGAATAAGTGTACGATTAATCAAACAAAAGACAAGCTAAGCGTAAAATTCGAAAAAGCACAAAGAGCTATAACTCCTGGACAAAGTGTTGTTTTTTACAAAAAAGACGAATTGCTTGGTGGAGGAATAATTATTTAAACGCTTGAAAAAAAGTATATTTACAATTATACTGAAATATATCAGCTTAAATATACTAAAAACTTCTTATGACAGATAAAACAATAAGTTCCAAAAGATTGCGCCAGATGTATCTGGATTTTTTTAAGTCCAAAGGTCATGCAATAATACCTAGCGCTTCCTTGATTCCAGAAAATGATCCAACTGTTTTATTTAATACTGCTGGCATGCAACCATTGGTTCCTTATTTGGTGGGACAAAAACATCCGTCTGGCAAAAGAATCGCAGATTCACAAAAATGCATTAGAACTGTAGACATTGATGATGTTGGTGACAACAGGCATCTGACTTTTTTTGAAATGTTGGGCAACTGGTCACTTGGTGATTATTTTAAACGTGAGGCGATTGAATGGAGTTGGGAATTTATGACTAGTCCTGAATGGCTCAATCTTAATCCTGAAAAACTATATATAACTGTTTTTATGGGTGACGAAAATTGTCCGATAGATAATGAGTCAATAGAAATATGGCAAGAGCAATTCAAAAAAGTAAATATAAAAGCTGAGATTTGTCCTTATAACGAAAAAATAGGTGGAAATAAAAACTATCGAATATTTCCTTTGCCGGCTAAAGATAACTGGTGGGGTCCAGCTGGAGAAACTGGACCTTGCGGACCTTGCTCAGAAATGTTTTATGATGTAAACCCTGACAAAGAACCGCTTAAAGGCAGTTTTGACGAAGAAGTTGATAATTTTAGAGTTATGGAGATATGGAATGATGTGTTTATGGAATACAACAAAACTCAAGCTGGTAAATTTGAAAAATTAGCTCAAAAAAATGTAGATACAGGTATGGGACTTGAGCGAACGATAGCTGTCCTTAATGGCAAAAGAGATGCATTTGATAACGACACTTTCTATAATTTATTCCATAAAATAGAAAATTTGTCTGGGAAAAGCTATATTGATGCAGATACTGAAACAAAAAAAGCCATTAGAATCATTACCGATCATTTAAAAGCAGCTACCTTTATTATGGGAGACGACAAAGGTGTGACGCCTTCCAATACTGACCAAGGCTATATTGTTAGACGTTTAATTAGACGAGCAATTCGTTATGGAAGATTGCTCGGGATACCACAGGATAAACCCTGGACCAAAGAAATCGCCAAACTAGTCGCACACGATTATGCAATGACTTATCCTGAACTCCAAAAAAATATTAACAAGATTATTGATGAATTAAATAAAGAAGAAATTAAATTTACAAAAACACTTGAAAGAGGATTAAAAGAATTTGAAAAAATGAAGCCAAAATTTAGCCCTTTCTCTAAAAAATCTGGAACAATAGAATATGCATTAAGTGGCGATGATTTATTTAATCTTTATCAGACATTTGGTTTCCCAATAGAAATGAGTCTAGAATTGGCCAAAGAAAGGGGAGTAACAATAGATTTAAAAGGATTTAACAAGGAATTGAAAAAACATCAAGAACTTTCACGTACTGCTAGCGCTGGAAAATTTAAAGGTGGTTTAGCTGATGCCGGAGAAGAAACAACCAAACTACATACTGCTGCACACCTATTACTTGCCGCTTTAAGAAAAGTTTTAGGCGATCACGTTGTTCAGAAAGGTAGTAATATCACAGCTGAAAGGTTACGCTTTGATTTTTCTCATAATGAAAAAATGACAGATGAACAAAAACAAGAAGTTGAAAAAATAGTAAACGAGGCTATAGAGAAAAAAATGTCTGTTAAATGCGAAGAGATGAGTTTGGATGAAGCAAAAAAAGCTGGTGCGATGGGCGTATTTGAATCTAAATATGGCGATAAGGTTAAAGTTTATACAGTTGGTGAAGGTGATGATATTTTTAGTAAAGAAATTTGTGGTGGTCCTCATATTGATAACACAAGCACTCTCGGTAAGTTTAAAATAAAAAAAGAAGAAAGCTCAAGCGCCGGTATTAGGCGAGTAAAAGCCGAGTTAACACAGTAAAAATTGTTTAATATTAGTTAAAATTGACCGAAATGAGCCAATTTAACGGTTTTTACTTTTTTACACTTGACAATAAAAAAATAAAAATATATAATAATTTTACACTTTAAATAAGTATTTTATTTAATTTTATAGATTTTTATAGAGATTTTATCGAATCTGTTTTGGTAAAATATTTTATGTTTGCCAAAACTGTTTTTAATATAACGGATTATATTTCTAATGGAAGAAAAAAACAAAGTAGCTGATTCAAAAGAATTTATTGAAGCACAAGGCGAGGTAGTGGAACTTATGCCAGCTACCACGTTTAAGGTTGTCCTAGAGAATGGGCATGAAATTCTTGCTCATTTATCAGGGCGTATGCGTATGCATAAAATACGTCTTCTTCCTGGCGATAAAGTCAAAGTACAAATTAGTCCTTATGATTTAACTAAAGGCCGTGTAACATACCGGCTTTAAAATATATGAAAGTAAGAGCAAGCGTTAAAAAAATTTGCAAAGACTGTAAAACACTCCGGCGAAAAGGCCGGGTGCATGTTGTTTGCAAGAATCCTAAACATAAACAAAGACAAGGTTAATTTTTTATTTTATGGCAATAAGAATAGCAAGCACAACAATACCAAATGATAAAAGAGTAGTAATAGCCCTAACATATATTTATGGTATAGGTAATTCTGCTTCTAAAGATATTTTGGAAAAAGCCGATGTTGATTCTAATATTCGCGTCAAGGACCTCGCAGAAAAACAAGTAAACAAAATAAGAACAATTATTGAAAAACAATATAAAGTTGAAGGTGACTTAAGACGAGAAGTACTGTCAAATATTAAAAGATTAAAAGAAATCAATTGTTATCGAGGTATAAGACATACTAAACAGTTACCAGTCAGAGGTCAACGATCAAAAACCAACAGCCGAACCGTCAGAGGTAATAAGAAAAGAGTAGCTGTTGCTGGTAAGAAACTAGTCGCCCAAAAAACTTAAAATTTTAATTATGACTGAAAAAAATATAGATACAACAAAAGATGAGACTAAAAAGGTAGACGAGGTAAAAACTGCTCCTGTGATTGATGTTACCGATGAAGTAAAAGAAGAAGTCGAGCAAGAAGAACTACCAAAACAAAGTGATACTATTGAATTACCAGAAGATGTAAAAAAAAGACTTGAACAGAACAAAGCCAAGAAAACAGAAAAAAAGAACAAACGAAAAAAGAAAAATATTGATAAACAAGTTTCAGTTGGTGTAGCTCATATCACAGCTACTTATAACAACACTATAGTTTCAATATCAGATGAAGACGGAAATGTATTATCATGGGCTTCAGCTGGCATAGCCGGCTTTAAGGGACCGAAGAAATCAACTCCTTATGCAGCTCAAATAATTACAAAAATTGCCGTTGATAAAGCCAAGGAATGCGGTTTGAAGGAAGTTAGTGTTAAGGTTAAGGGTGTCGGCACTGGACGCGAATCAGCCGTCAGATCACTAAATGCTAATGGTTTATTGGTTACTGGCATAAAAGATATTACTCCTATACCACATAATGGTTGTCGAGCACGAAAACCAAGAAGAGTTTAATAAATAAATTGATTTTAATAAAACGATGGGTAAAATTTTAGGTTCAAAATGTAAATTGTGTCGCCGAGAAGGTGAAAAGCTTATGCTCAAGGGAGATAGATGTAATACTCCTAAATGCGCTATGGTAAAAAGAAATTATCCGCCAGGTGTCCATGGTCCAAAAGGCAGAGGTAGACAGAGTGGCTATTGTTTGCAATTGAGAGAAAAGCAAAAAGCAAAAAGAATATATAATATAATGGAAAAACAATTTCGTTTAACTTTTGATAAAGCATACAAACAACCAGGCGATGCTGGAGAAAATTTATTAAAAATGCTTGAAACCAAGTTTGATAATGTTATCTATAGACTTGGCTTCGCATCTTCACGTGCTCAAGCCAGAGAAATGGTAAACCACAGACATTTTACTATTAATGACAAAGGTGTTGATATTCCTTCTTATCAAGTGAAGACTGGAGATATAGTTAAAATTAAAAAAGCTAGCGCAGATAAAAAAATATTTAAAAACATGAAAGATAAATTGAAGAAGATTTTTGTGCCAGGTTGGCTCAATCTAAATCTTGATGATTTGTCAGCAAAAATACTTCACTTACCAGGTAAAGATGAAGTTGAGTTAAAAATTAATACACAAATAATAGTTGAATTTTATTCCAAATAAACAACTTATATTTTAACGCACAATTATATGACAAAAATTGCCTTACCAAAAAAAATTGAATTTTTAAAAGGTGCTGAAAAAAACCAACAGCAAGTCGTCATCGAACCTTGTTATCCTGGCTATGGCACTACTTTGGGCAATACTTTAAGACGAGTGCTTTTATCTTCTCTACCTGGAGCAGCTGTCGTTGGTGTCAAAATTAAAGGTGCAGATCATGAATTCATGACATTACCTCACGTCAAAGAAGACGTTTTGGAAATAATGTTAACTTTAAAAGAATTAAGATTAAAAATATTCACCGATGAAGTTATTAAATTAGAATTAAATGTTAAAGGCGAAAAGAAAATCACAGCTGGCGATATCTCACCAAATGGCGATGTAGAAATTGTAAATCCAGAATTAATTATTGCCAACATCACTGATATGGCTGGCAATTTAGATATGGAAATATTCGCTTCAAAAGGAGTTGGTTATGAAATGGTAGAAGGCAGAGAAAAAGAAAAACATGAAACTGGTTACATCGAAATTGATTCTATCTTTACGCCAGTTTTATCGGTTGGTATAGATATTGAAAATATCAGAGTCGGAAAAATGACTAACTGGGATAAACTTATATTAAATATAGAAACTGATGGAACAATCACTCCAGAAGAGGCTTTTGCCCAATCCACTAACATATTAATAAATCAGTTTGGTGCGTTATTAAAACAAGACAAAGAAGAAGAAAAAGAAGAAAAAGATATTAACGAAAAAGATTCCAAAAAAAATACTACCGAAGATGAAATAAAAGATGAAGGCGAACAAGACGAAGAAGATCACGAAACAAAACCTAAAAAACGCGGACGACCGAAAAAAAGTGAATAAACTTTATGATGCATAAAAAAACAGCCAAAAGATTTGGGCGACCAAAAGCTTCAAGAGAAATGATGTTAAGAAATTTAGCCTCAAGTATTTTAATTTATGAAAAAGTAAAAACTACTGAAACAAAAGCTAAAGCCGTCAGATCCTTAGTTGAAAAAATGATTACTGCTGCTAAGAAAAACGATTTAAGCGCTAAAAAGAAATTAATAGCAACTTTACCACAAAGAATGGCCGTAAAAAAAGCTATTGAACTTTTGGGCGAACGTTATAAAAACACCAAAGGCGGTTACACTAGAATAATCAAAATAGGTAATCGAGAAGGTGATGGAGCCCCCGTAGTACAGATTGAATTGACATAAAAATATAAATATGAAAAAAATTGAAAGAAAATTACATAAATTTGATGCTACAAATGAATCAGCTGGAAGATTAGCTTCTCGGATTGCTATTATTCTTCGTGGTAAAAATAAAGCTGAATACGAACCACATCTAGATATGGGTGATATAGTAGAGGTTGAAAATGTTAATAAACTTAAATTTACCGGAAAAAAAATAGACCAAAAAAAATATTATCATTATTCAGGTTATCAAGGTGGACTTAAGGAAACTAAAATAAAAGATTTGTTTACCTCAAAACCTTCAGAAATACTAAAAAGAGCTGTCAGGGATATGCTCCCACCAACAAAATTAAGAAATAACATGCTAAAAAGATTACTGATAAAATAATATTATGCCAGAAAAAAAAGAAAAACAAACCGATAAACAAGTAGAAGAGACGGTTCAATTCAAGGGTAAATATATTCCAGCTATTGGCAGACGAAAAACTTCAGTCGCTCAAGTTCGTTTATATAAAAATGGACAAGGCGATATCGTCGTTAATAATCAAAAAATCAAAAAATATTTTCATACAAGCGACTTAGTTTCAACAGTCGAACAACCCTTGAAATTAACTGGATTGCAAAAAGATTTGAATCTTTCCATAATTGTTACTGGCGGAGGAAAAAATGGACAAGCCGTCGCTGCCAGCCATGGAATTGCTAGAGCTTTAATAAAATTGGATGAAAAATTAAGAGATACTTTAAAAACTAAAGAATTATTGACTCGTGATGCTCGTAGAAAAGAAAGGAAGAAACCAGGATTGAAAAAAGCTAGAAGAGCTCCTCAATGGAGCAAACGTTAATACACTTTGTCTTATCTTATATAAAAAGTTGGTCTCGAAAGAGATCTTCTTTTTTATTCCTTAATCTTGTGCTAAAATTATATCATGACTGAAAAAATTACTAATATTGCGAAAAATACGTCATATTTTACATTTGCTTTGGTTTTACAAAAAATCATTTCTTTTTCCTATTTTACATTAATAGCTCGGGGCTTAGGTCCAGAAGATTTAGGTAAATATTATTTTGCTATTTCCTTCACGACTTTATTTGCTATTTTTATTGATTTTGGAATAGCAAATATCTTAACCCGTGAAGTTGCAAAAAAACCAAATAGCGCACAAAAACTTCTTGGTGGCACATTAGCAATAAAACTTCCTCTAACAATTATCAGCTGGCTAGCTGTTTTTCTTTTTATAAATCTACTTGGTTATAGTGAGCTAGTTAAACAATTGGTTTATTTATCATCAATCTGTATGATACTTGACTCATTTTCCTTGTCTTTCTTCTCTATTATTCGTGGTCATCATAATCTTTCTTATGAAAGTGTTATTTCTGTTTTGTTTCAAGTTATTGTTTTTATCTTTGGTCTTGGTTCCTTGTACTTAGGCAAAGGATTATCTTGGATTATGCTTGCCTTAGTCTTGGCAAGTAGTATTAAATTTATCTATGCTTCTTTACTCTTGGTAATGAAATGGAAATTGAAGCTTTTTCCATTATTTAATAAAAAATACGCAATTTCGTTATTTAAATTATCTATTCCTTTCGGTATATTTGCTATTTTTCAGAGAGGTTATATGTATCTTGATTCAATCTTTTTGTCCTTATTGGCTGGAGATAAATATGTTGGTCTATATCAAGTGGCTTTCAAGATGATATTTGCTTTACAATTTTTACCATTAGCCTTTATTGCTACTCTTTATCCAGCGATGAGTAACTATTGGCTAAACAATCGTCAACAACTAACTATTACTTTTGAAAGAGCCATAAATTATCTAACAATTATATCTTTACCAATAAGCTTTGGTATTATTGCTTTAGCAGATAAAATTGTCCTTCTCTTTAAATCTGGCTTTAATGAGGCTATACTTCCTCTACAAATATCAATGGCGTCTTTAACCTTTATTTTCTTAATTTTTCCTGTTGGTTCACTACTCAATGCCTGTGATAAACAAAAACAAAACACAATTATTATGGGCGTAACTC
>Ga0075120_10000919_pt1 | contig 24027 bp, 15 predicted proteins | sample AntAceMetag02UKL_FD_69792 | JGI IMG/M metagenome (GOLD analysis project Ga0075120, IMG submission 69792) | Saline lake microbial communities from Ace Lake, Antarctica - Antarctic Ace Lake Metagenome 02UKL | ecosystem: Environmental > Aquatic > Non-marine Saline and Alkaline > Saline | place...
ATTTTTATCTATTCAAAATCAACTTCTTAGTTGTACTATAGTTAACAATTGTAATTCTGTAGAAATAAATTCCTGCAGAATAATTTGAAGCATTCCATTCAATCTCATGAGTTCCGGCAAACATTTTTTCAGTAAGTAATACTTCACGCATTCTACCATATGAATCGTAAACAGCCAATTTTACACTACTCGCTTTGGGAATTGAAAAGCTAATGGTCGTACTTTTATTAAATGGATTTGGATAATTTCTAAGATTGTATTCGTTAGGATCATTAATTTCATTCACACTTGTTACGGTGCCTTTTAGTATTCCCCAAATTTGCAACTCAGACATCTGCATTAATCCTTGCGAATCGCCATTAATGGCAGTAATGTGTAAACGATATTTTCTAAACCATTTATCATTTTCAAATGTCCACGATTTAGGAGTTTGAAAAGTAAGCCACGAAGGATTATTGTTTACTTCATGCAGCATTACCCATTCTCCTTTCGTTTCGTCCCATCCTTGTAGTTCCCAGTTTTTGGGATCGCGTCCGGATGCATCGTTAGCCGATGTAATTGTATATCCAGTTACCAAAGAAAGTGTGTCAGATGATATTTCAATCCAAGAATTAATTGCTCTGACCAAATATTTTGTTTCAACACTATTGTCAATTAACATTTCTACCCTTTCGCCAGGAGGAGAACCGGCACCTTCATCACCGTCTATCCACGGTTCATCGTCGTTTGATCCTGAGATTGTAATATTTTCGAGATCGGTGATATCAACTCCGGGAGGTAAAGCCTCCTGACAAGAATTAAACAAAACTGCAGTAAGAGTTAAATCATAACTTGGTACTTGCATTGTTCTGAATCCTTTATTATCGGAGCATTCAGTAGGTACATTCTCTTCCACATAATTTGTGCTGAAATCAGGACCATTTTGGTAAATGAAGTAATACTTTAGATTTTTCCCGACTGCAACCGGCACAGTAGTATTGTATTTCTTATCATCTTGTACTTCAGTCATTGTATACCACGCTTCCTGACCATCAAGTTTCACCCAAACTTTTCCGCCTTCGTACAAATCGGTAATTTCGTTTAAATCGACTTTGAATGTAATTTCGGAAGAAGCAATTTTGCTTGATAAGTCTACATAAAAATTAATAAATGCAGAATATCCAGCACCATTAATCGCCTTTATTCGGTAATGATAATCTCCTTGAAAAATATTAGTATCAGTATAAGTTTCGGAATCTTTAGCCAGTTCAACTAGTAGCTCAAAATTTTCGCCACCGTCTGCTGACCTTTCAAGAATATATTTTGTTTCATTGTTTTCAACATCAATCCATTCAAGCGTTACAAAGGTATTGTTATCAGCAATGGAATAATCTGTAGTTCTGAAATTTCCAGGAGCATTTAGTGAAACGCCTGTGGTATCAACCAATAACCCTTTTCCAGCCCAAGCTGATAGTTGATTATAAATATTACTAACACGCTGATCTGGAATAGTAATGTTCTTTACTGCTTCCTCACCTAATCTATCTTCCAATTGTTTTAAATACAAACTACGTGTTGCCACATGAGCGCCGTGGTTGTCGTAATGCCCTCGATAAACACCGGCTTTGGTATTATTTACATACTGACTTAATATTTCGTTCCCGGTATTCCCAATGGCGTAATTCATAAAACCAGTAGGTGAATCACAAATAATTGATGGCGATTCGGTATTCCATATTACACTCTGAACACCAGCCCAACTGTGACCGGATCCTGATGTGCCACGGTGCTCCAAAGCAATCAAACTTTCGAGTTTAAGATTATCAAACAAGGTACCGGTTGCCCAACGCTGATGCGGCCCCTGAGTTCCACCTTTTAAAGAGTAGCCATCCAAAAATACGTTTGGACCTGGTATTCTTGGTCCCAAAACGTAATCGTGCCTTCCATCGTAAGTATAAGTTCGTTGACAAAGATTATGGCTCGAAGCTGCATCAAAATAAAATGTATATCTGTAACCGGCTCGTTTAGGCCCAAGTGGTTCCAATGAAGCACAATCTTCGATGGTAATATAATGTGAATTCCATGTTTTGAAAAGAGAATTAGATGTGTACAAAACAGTAACTGCTCTTATCCAACTGTTTTCTATATGATCGTAATGAACTGCAGTTTTTAAACGATTTGGGTCGTCTGCCGGGCAAGTTGGTGTAATTCCTGTACCTTCAATTCGCAAATTTTCAATTCCAACGTTTTGAAGACGACCTTCGGAATCGAAACTAAGTTTATGTATTTCTCCTCCCCCAAATTTAGCTTGCATTGGCAAAATTACGGGCGAATGAATTGAAATATTATTACTACTTATATCGACTATTTTACGCTCGAAATTAACTGTATATGTGCCGGTATCCCAGTCCAAATCACCGCTGCCCATATAATTGTTTGCGTAAATTTCATCGAGCCAGGTTTGGTTAGGAGTAAAACGGACTTGGATAATATCGCCAACTGAATAGTTGCTAGCATCTTCAACCTCAAATTCCGTAGCTCCAAAACCAACATAGTCATCTACTATTTCTGTTTTACTGCCTGTTGAGTAAGAAGCATAGGGAGACCTGGCAGCTATCGCCTGAAATTTTTCCTCAAAGTTGGTTTGAATTATTGTGCCATCCGTTCCTTGTCCTTCTCCACGTAAAATTACACCACTTGCTTCAATTAGCAGAGCATCTTTTTGATTGGTCAAGTTTTCAGCTAGTTGATAAATTCCAGCCTTTAGAAGTACTGCCCCTCTTATTCCATTTCCATCAGGCTCAAGGTTTGAAACATAATCAATTGCATCTTGAATGCGCTGCTGATCGTCTCCTAGTTGTGGATACAGTGTTATTTTAACCGGGGCAAAAGGTATTGCCACGCCGCCGCCCATATATCCACAATTAGAAAAGTCAGCAATAATGTTCTCTTGTATTGATTCTTCAGTATTTGCATGATATTCATAAACCAGTTTTTCGTCTTCGCCAGGGTAAACAAGCTCAGATTGCTGTGCCTGGGAAAAAATAATTGACACACAAAAAAATATTAATGTAGAGAATAATTTCATTTTGCTTGGATGATAAGTCGATTGATTGAAAACAATAAATAAAAGAACCCGAAACTATTACGTTTCGGGTTCTTTATTACCATATATTATTTAAAAAACTATTTTAAAATAACCTTATGAGTTACACTTCTTTCTTGTGAACTTACACTAATAATATAAAGTCCCTTTACTAAACCTGACATATCTGCTTCAGTTTTTGGTCCAGAAATATTGGTTTGATGCAACATTAATTTACCTGTAATGCTATAAATAGCATACCCAAATTCTCCATTTGAAGGATTCTCAATATTAAGTAATCCTATTGTTGGATTTGGATAAACCTTACTTTCAAAACCTGCATCAATATCATCAACAGCTACTGCCCAGTCTTTCGCACCAATATACGTTGTATCATTAGTTAAACGAATAAATACCTGGCCATCACCACCATAACCTGTTATTCTCCCTAATTCAACATATGCTTCAGCCTTAGCAACATGGTCTCCAGGAATAGTTACCATGCCTTGTTCAATGTCAAGTACTGAACCTTCAGGAATTGATTTTGCAGCATCGAATCCAGTTAAATTGAATTCGCCACTTTTAACATATACAGATCCGGTGCCTCCAGGATTTCCTTCGAAAGCTGTTCCGTACATACCTGCGACATTTACAGTACCACCATTAATTTCAACAACTGCATCACCGGCCCAACCAATCCATGCGTGCGATCCAAAGTTAAATACACCGCCGGTATCAACAACTAGTGTTCCAGGAGAATTCCATCCAATTCCAGACCATCCATTTGTAGTAGAAAGAACTCCACCATCTGCGATAATAAGAGTTTGCATGGTTTCACCTCCGTCGCCTAATACTAATTGTTTGATAACACTCGAGTCATTCAATGTAGCTTCCATTGCTCCGGTTACATTAAATACAACTTTGTTAGCAGAAGGAACATGACGATCGGACCAGTTCATTGCCTCAGTCCACATTCCTGTTGAAGTTCCAGGATTTAACGCTGGATTCCAAACAGTGGTTCCACTTGCTTCAGGAATTGCAATAATTGTTGTTACGCCATCGGCGAAAGTCACATTCAGGGTACCCTCACCACCAAATGCAGTAATTTTTCCTGCTTCAGCATAAGCATTAACTACTCCTACTTGATCTCCTTGAATAGTAATTACACCTAGTTCCACGTCAATCATAGAACCATCTGGAATTGATTTTTCAGGATCGAAACTTGTAAGGTTCAACATACCCTCTTTGACTTTAGTCATACCTGAACCAGCTCCTCCTTCAAATGCAGAACCAAACATTCCGGCTACATTTACAGTACCACCATCAATTTCAAATAGTGCATTTCCGTCCCAACCAATCCACGCATGTTCTGCGAAGTTTAGTGTTCCACCTGTTTCAACAATCAAAGTAGCTGTATCAGACCAAGCAACACCCGACCAACCGGAAGTTGTTGTTAATGTTCCACCGTTTGCTATACGAACTGTCCCACCTGGGCCACCATCGCCAAATACAAATTGTTTAATAGTGCTTAAAGTATCTAAAACAGCATCCGCAGCTCCAGGTACATTGGTTACAACTTTATTATCATTTGGTACTAAACCGTTACTCCAGTTAAGAGCTTCAGTCCACATGCCAGTAGATGTTGGGTTTGCAGCCGGATTCCAAACTGAATTACTTCCAGCAACTACAGTTGCAGTAATAGTAGTTACACCATCAGCAAAAACAACACTTAATTCTCCATTACCACCATATGCAGTAATTTTATCATCTTCAGCATAAGCATTAACTGCCTCTGTTTGGTCGCCTTCAATAGTAACTGTACCTTGTTTAATATCCATAAATGAACTATCCGGAATGGATTTTACCGGATCAAATCCTGTAAGATTTAATGTACCACTGTTAATGGTTACAAATCCTTTACCTGCTTGTCCTTCAAATGCTGTTCCGTACATTCCTGCAACGTTAATTGTACCTCCGTTTAACTGCAGCGTAGCATCTCCAATCCAACCAATCCAGGCATGTTCTCCAAAGTTTAAAGTACCACCTTCTTCAACAATTAAAGTAGCGTCATCTGTCCAAGCAATACCAGACCAACCTGAAGTAGTTGTTAAAGTTCCACCAGCGGCAACTCTAAGTACTCCACCAGGGCCACCATCGCCCATTACAAGTTGTTTGATTGTACTTGAATCAGCTAATACAGCTTCTGCTGCGTCAGGTGTTTTAAATACAACTTTATTGTCTAACGGAGTATTACTATCTGACCAGTTTGCTGCTTCACTCCACATACCAGTTGATGCAGGGTTAGCTGCAGGATCCCAAACAGTTGTTTCCTGACGAGCAGGGGCTCCTGTTACAATAGTAGTATCTCCACTAAGCGTAGCAACTATAACTCCTAGTCCATTGTATGCAGTCATTCTTCCAGCCTCAGCATAAGCGGTAACAGCTGCCACATGGTCTCCCAAAATGGTTACAGTACCTGCCGAAATATCTAAAGTCGAACCTTCAGGAATAGATTTCGCAGCATCAAATTCAGCTAGATTTAAAACTCCTCTGATTACAGAAACAGTACCTGTTCCTGCGCCACCTTCGAAAGCTGTTCCGTACATTCCGGCAACATTCATTGTTCCACCATCAATTGTTAGAGTAGCATCGCTATCCCATCCAATCCATGCATGTTCTCCGAAATTTACTGTACCTCCGTCGTCAATAATCATTGCAGCAGGAGTAGTCCATCCGATACCTGACCAACCTGATGTGGTTGTTAAAGTTCCGCCATCAATAACACGTAATGAATCTCCTCCTGTACCACCATCACCAAGAACAAATTGTTTGATTGTACTTTCAACATTCAATACACACACAGGTGCATCTCCATTTTTAAATACAGCTTTATTATCCATTGGTACAAAACCATCCGACCAGTTAGCTGGAACACTCCACAATCCACTTTCTGTTCCTGTCCACTCTGTTGTCTCTTGTTGAACGGCTTCTTCAGCCTCATCGCAACTGTTAAACAAAACAGCAGGAAGAGTTAACACTTCATTCTCAGGAACAGCAGCAATTGCCCTTTTACTTCCACTAGCACAATCTTTACCAGTTAAATCTTCAATGGTTCTTGCACTTGCATTTTCGTATTCGAACCAATACGTTAAATCAGCAACTCTGTCTGTTGTAACAGATGCGATATAAATACCGTCTCCATTTGCATCGGTCATTTCTTCGTAGTCTGATCCGTCACCTAACATTACGAAAACCTTACCGCCCTCTTTCATGTCTGTAACTTCGCTAAGATTAACCTGGTAAACAACACTTGCTGCCGTAACAACAATATTGGTATCGCCAACAAGAGTAAGCGTTAATTCGGCATTTTCTTCATATGCTGTAATATTTCCATTATCAATAAATACCTGGAGATTCGCTAAATCACCTTCAGCATCATCTGCAGTAGTTTTAAAATTAAGAGTACCACCAGAAATGTCAATAAACGAACCTTCCGTAAATGATTTTTCAGGATTTAGTTGTGACAGATTTAATACACCGCCATTTTTCACATAGGTGTTACTAATGCCTTCGTTGCCACCAAACGCACCACCACCATACATGGCAGTAACATTAACAGTACCTTCTATTTCAGCAATAGCATCAGCATTCCAGCCAATCCAAAAGTGCTCGCCAAATGTCATGGCTCCACCTTTTTCAACAATCAGTTTACCCGGACTACTCCAGCCAATACCTGACCACCATTTACCAGTATGCACGTGTCCACCTTTTTGAATTCTTAAAACAGCTTCTTCTTCACCACCATTTCCAACTTTTATGTTGAAAACATTTACAGAATCATCAACAATAACTTCTCCAACAGCTGGAAAATCGCCATTGCCAATTTCGGCATTCGCACCTTCAATGTCATTCGGATATCCCTCCTGACCTTCTATGATAGCCCAGTTGTCTACTTCCGTCCACTTATATGTTGTGGTTGGATTTGCAGCCGGATTCCAAGAATGGGTTTTTTCTTGCCCAAAAGCAGAAAAGCTAAACGCTGCAATAAATAAATAAAGTAAAATTTTTTGTTTCATAATTTAATTTTTAATTAGTAAAATATTTAGTAATTCGCTATTTCATAACAAGCATTAATTCATAAACGAAACGTTTGATTGTAAGACCGTCTAATCATCAAACATTTTTATTTTTATGATGTCTTCGAATATTCTAAGGTAGATTAAGAGTTATAATAAAGTATTAATAAAGTATTAATAAGATTAACACGTATGTGAAAAAATGATTAATGCCACCACATCTTCCTGATAACATGTACATTATCAATTTAAATATTAATTAATCTTTATTAAAGAATGGGATTGTATTTGAAAGGCAAATAAAAAAGACAGGCTGAATCAATTATTCGATTCAGCCTGTCTAAATTGTAAAACTATATTTCACTCTGTATATTAATATTGCTAATAACCGGGTGTGCAAATCAATATCAGTTTTAATGAGATAATCGTTAACCTGTGTGTTATTGGGATTATATTTTAAAGCGATAGTCAATACCAAGTATGTTAATCGAATTGCGATCTTCTGCATAGTAATGTTGCAATCGGTAATAAACTCCAATCCGATGAAGTTTTCCCATTTTCCGTCTAAATCCAACATCAAATCTGCCTTTCTTTAATTCATTATTAACCAAGTCCTGGTAGAGCTCATAGCTTGTGTAAGGGGCAAACTTGTTTCCCTTAATGTCGTATACAACTTTTAAACGTGGACGGATTATTTTTACATCTTCATCATCTTCATTTTCATAAGTTACATATCGGGTACGAAAGGACGGTTTAAACCGACCAATATCCATTTTTGCAGTAGCATCCAAAATCAATCTTTGAGTTACTACATTCTCTTTGGTTTTTACGTTTGTTTTTACCCGATAAGCGGCAGCAAACTCTAAATATTTAATGGGTTCGTATGCTAATTTCCCATCAAATTGGTATTTATCAACTGTAAAATCGTCTTGTAAACGAACATCAGGAATAAAACTAATTTCAAACTTTTTTAAAAATGTTTTGGTTAACTCCAGTTCAAACCAGACTCCAAACTCTTCTGTTTGGGCCCTTGCCGAATAAACTCCAGTTAAGATTACCAGTAGACTTAACAGAATTTTCTTCATATGATTATAATTGTTTGTTTAGTTAAGGTATCATATGCCTGCCTGTCTAGCGCAGTCAGACAGGGAACTCGCTTATAGTCATTCTTCTGTGTGCAAGAACTATTACATGCTCGTTTCATCTTTCTTTTTTGTTGATTTATCTTCGTATCCATTATCGTTAAAATATAGCGTGATGTGTGCCACATCTTTCAGAAAATCAATCTTCATTATTTCGTAACGTTTAATATTTATACCAGTGCGTTCTTTTAAATCGTTAAGAAGAATGTCTTTGTTCTCATTATGAATATTTTCAATTTTTTCGTAAATCAAACGAACGGACCCTTCTTGTTTTAGCATCAGCCTTTTTTCGAGCAAATACAAGCCAAAAACAATAACACCGTTGGTAAAAACCAATTCGATATAACTTACTTTTTTATTGGCCAGTGCGTTTATTACCGAAATGCCAATGACGATAAACAGGTATGTCATTTCTTTTATGGGGATGGCATCGGTCCGGTACCTAATAATTCCAAAAATGGCAAACAAACCCAAGGCAAAACCCAGTTCAAGTTTTACACTGTTTAATAAAAAACTCAACAAGAACACTACTGTTCCAACAGCCAAAAAGCTGAAGTAAAAGTCCTTTCGGCGACTGTTGCGCGCATACATATATTGCACCACTAAAAAGGTAACAAATACGTTTAGTGTCAAACGAATTAGCAACTCGCTAAAGTCGGCAACGTTGATTATTTTAATACCTAAAAACCGTAGATTTTCTTCCCAACTGGCTAGTTCTGTTAATGCAGGATCGGCCATGCTGTTTTTTACGGTGTCCAATACCGCTATTAAATCACTCATAATCGTTAATTGATTTCGTATAAATTGTTTACTGATTGAATCGTTTTTTCGATGCTTCTTATTTTATGCTTAAAGGCATTTCGTTTGAGTGCCGAGTCGGTTACGGTGCGGCCAACACAGTACTTACTAAACCCTGCAGTTTTTATGCGTAAATCGCGTAATGCCCTTGCAAGTGGCGATGCCGATGGCGAACCTTCCGATTTGATTTCAACAATTATCAAATTGTCGAGTGCAACCCGTTTGGCATTTGTTTTAAAGTTCAGGTTAAAATCGATGGTACACCTTTCTCTGAAATTTTTATTTACCAATGTTATTCGCGAGAAATTATTGATTAATGATGTTTGCAGTTGGTCGACCGAAAAAGGTGTTATTTCATTTAAGAAATCGATTTCTTCAACCGTAAAATCAGTTGAATTAAAACCTGATGATATGCGTTGTTTAATAGTGCGCCCTTTGTTGCTTTTAAATTTTACTTCCAAAAAACTAATACCAGATGAAACATAACTTCGTCGGCGTATTTTATAACGGTTTAGTTTGCCGTTATGATGGGCTGAATACATGCCGTTTTCATTAGTATCGTAATAAACAGTTGAATACGGTAAGGCAACTTTTTCATCCATTGTTAAAATGAAATAGTTATCATGAATACCCTGCAAAAGATTTTGCAATTGATTGCTATGAAACCAATATTTGGTATCGGTGCGGTTCATTAACTTAACCTTATCGATTTCATCTAAGGAAACGGAATGAAAGTTTTTTAGTAATGTTCTAATATTCTCCATCTTAACATTTGGCATCTTGCGATATTATTGACCTCAATAACGATTACAGTTTACTTAATTTTCCGGTAGCAATAATATTCTTCGAGCTATAGATTTTATAAAAATAGATGCCCGGATACAAATACGATAGATTAGAAAAGTGAAAAATAGTAGTCCCGGTGTTTGCTATATCTTTATTTTTTTGCTCTATCAATCGACCTTGAATATCGAATATATTAACGGTGAGCTCTTTTTCCGGAGATTCCAGATACAATTCAATTTTCAAATCACTAAAATCAGACGGGTTTGGATATACTCTTATCCGTGAAGTTTTAGCTAACTCATCTACATCGGTGCTTAGATCTTTACATTCTCCCATATTAAACCATTCGCCATCCATCCACGACAGGCGATCAAACAACCAATCTTTAAACATATCCACTTCGCCTTCGTAGGTATCGGGCCATTCTTTAGCAGGCCAAAAATATTCACCAAGCGTTGGAAATTTGTCAAAGTTTCGAGTAACAGCTTCACCTAAAACGTTTACACAACTATCAATAATTCCTTCAATGTTTTCGTCACTGTAAATTGTTTCTCTGAATTCTGTCCAACGGCAATATACTTTGTTTCTATATCCTTCGTCTTCCATCAGTCTTTCGAACCAATAAGTTCGGCTTCCCTGCGGATAACCCCATCCATAGGGTTCTGACGCATCCCAATCGTCACCGTAATTTACATTTCCGTATCCTAAATTATAGTCCCACGGAGGTCCGGCAATAAGCTGTCCACCATCGGCATCATTTTCTTTATGGAAATAATTACTAAACATATAATTATCAATCCCTTTTGATATTTCGTTAATAAACATCATATCAATAAATGATTTTGATTTTATGTATTTTTTGTAACCATTTTCCGAATCATTAAACTCATCTCCACTCATCACTTCGTCAAACTCTTCCATCCAGTCCCTAATATAATCAGCCTGATTATCGCTTAAATCTTTATACTTTGGGTCGTAGTATTCATACCACATCCGTTCGTGGTAGGGTTGTCCAACCGGTGATGTCCACCATTCATCATCATCTGATTTTGCTGTTTTGTCGCGGCGCAAAATGTAACCACCCGATATTTCCACTGGCGAAACATCTTTGCTTGTTAATTTATCAATGTCAACACGATTTTCATCGCGCTTCAGTTTTTCGGTTAATACGTATACTCCTCTATAATCACCATTCAGAATAATTTCGATATACCTTGTACGTGGCGCCCATCTTCCGGTTAGCGCAAAAAGTTTGTAGGTTAAAACATTTTTCATCATGGTTTTGTCGCTATACGGACCATAAAGCACAAAATCATTTTCGATGGGAAGACCAAGAATTGAAACATTATTGTTTGAACCATCGTCTTTTTGAAGTTCAATACTGTATGATTTCTTTTTAAAACCTTTTGATGATTCTCCCCTTCTTTCAATGCTTATCTTTCCGTCATATTCATTCCATGAATCCGACTCAGCATTGGTATCTCCTTCACCATTATTTATCAAACCCATATCAGCAACAATACGTGGTTCATCGGGAATTTCTTGTCCGTTTGTATTGATTGTCATCAAGGGCAAATTGAAATTGGTGTAATCAATTGGTGCCCAAAACCAATCGGGAGTAGCAGCATATGTTGTTTTGGCTTCAGTAATTCCAACATGTAGAAATGCGTTTGATGATAAATCACTGGATCCGGATGATTCGTTATGAACCTCGATGGCTAATACGTTTTCACCATCCCTCAGATTATCCTTAATCGAATTAGTAAGATAAAACCGTTCAGGTCTTTTGCCTTTGTATAATGCTGCTTCGTGCAAACCATTTAGTTCCATGTTCCATTTTACTGGATTGGCTACATTATCGCGTGCAACTTCAGCTCCATTCAAATAGGCAATAAAACCATCGTCATAGTCCATATCGAGTATTAATGATGAAATTTGAGCTACATTTTCTATGGTGAATGTGTACCTTATATAAACAGATGAAATACCCTTTGAAATTTCAGTATTGTCATCGTTGTCTCCAAAACCAATCCCAGATTTTGCTGTTGTCCAGCTACCATCCTGAAAGTCTTTGTTAATCCAATTTGTTCCAATATCAGATTTTGGAATATAATATTTGCAATTATCGCCAGATTCAATAACTGTTTCCCAATGATTTGTTGTTTGAGAAAACAGATTGAATTGACATAATAGCAAGAACAGTATGAAGACAGTTTTCAATTGAGAAATCATAATAATAATTCTTTACTAAGTTTAATGGAGCCCATCTTTAAATAAGCCCCTGCAATAGAAATATGAAAAATAAGTTGAGAAGAATACGTTAATTGGTCGGGATTTCAATAGCAGAAGGAGGTGCGGCTTCAGCTTGTGCCCCCCAGCTTTTATTTGCTTTTGGCCCCATCGTTAAAATGAGTTCGCCACCATCATGAATCTCGCTGTGATTAAACCAAGGTTTGTTCCATTCCTGACCATTTAGCATGGCAGATTGTATGTATTTGTTTTGAACTGAAACATCTTTCGCAATAATTGTAAATGTATTACCATCTCCTAAATCAATGCTTGATTTTTCAAAAATAGGACTACCAATATTGTAAGTGGCCGAACCGGGTGTTACCGGATAAAAACCCATTTTACTAAACGCAACAAATGCCGACATTCCTCCGCCATCTTCATCGCCGGGAACTCCCATTAAATCATTACGAAACCATTCGTGCAGAAGTTTGCGAATACGTTTTTGCGTTTTCCAGGGTTGTCCTGCATAATTGTATAAATATGGAATGTGAAGCGAAGGTTCGTTAGCCATCGAAAACTGACCAACATTACCTGTTTGGTCGGGTAATTGTGCATAAAAAGCATATTTACTCCTGCCTAAATTTTCGTTAAAAGTTGCATCAAGATTCATAATAAAAGCATCGTTACCCCCCATTAAATCAATTAAATCGGCAACACTGTGCGGAACATCCCAGCGATAGGTCCAGGCATTGTTTTCGCCATAGAATTTACGCGCTCCCATTCCTCCTGAAAACTTATAATCGAATGGCATTATAAATTCGTCCTTATTGTCTTTAGGATGAAAAAATCCGGTTTCTGCATTGTATAGCTTACGGTAATTAAACGAACGATTTAAGAAATATTTATGATCTTCTTCGTTACCAACAAGCTTGGCAATCTGTGCCAAACACCATTCATCGTAAACAGTACCAAGTGTTACTGCTACCGGTTGACGACTTTCGAAATGATGAACTTCAGGAACTGTTTCTTCTTCGCCATCGTGTAAAGCAGGGAAATAACCATGGTCTATATAGTACTTATCGAGTTCACCTGCTTTCATTCCCGACCAGGGAGCCAGTGTTTTTTCGGTAATTGCACCTTTGCATGCTCTGTATGCTTTTTCTAAATCAAAATCGGTTAAGCCTTTTGTGTATGCATCTAAAACGGTAGCCACCCCATGGTTTGAATTCATTCGACGACTATCTCCCATAACTTCTGGGAAAGTTGGCATCCAAAATTCATCCATTTGTTCTGCCATTCGAATAAACGAATTTACAATATCGAGTTCCAACTTTTTCTCGGTCAAACACCTTAATGGATGTGTTGCCCGATACGTATCCCAAATCCAATCATCGGTATAAAATGGTGTACCATCATCTTCATGAATAGTACCATCAAAAGCACTGTAATATTTTCCATCTTCAGAGATACAAACCGGGCGTTCGTAGGTGCGATAAATTGATGTGTAAAAAACTACCTTATCATCGTTACTACCACCTTCAACCAAGGTCTTACCTAATGCTTCATTCCATATCTTCCGGCCTTTTTGAATTACTTTATTTTTATCGTAATCCGCTATCTCGCGGTACAAATTTGCCTTTGCCTGAGCTTCGCTAATAAAAGAAACTCCGTATCGAACTTTTATCTGTTTTGTGTCTTCGCTAAACTGTAGAGCTACACATCGACTTCTTCCCTCTGCTTCCGATTCATCTGTTATTTCACCAAAACTAAGCAGTCCTGATTTTACCGCTTTTTGCTCTGTTTCAAGGTACAGATAAATTTTTGTAGTGTTTTGGGTCACTTCATTCGAAACAACCTGAAAACCAGTAATTACACCGTTCTCCGTTTTAATTTTTCCACTTCGGTTATTTACCAAAAGATACTTGGCATCTGAATCCTCAAAATCCATATAATATATGCCTGATTGATGCGAAACAGCATAGGATATTTCAATATTTTTATCGTCTAAGAATACATCCCAAGAGTATGGAGTTACTTTCTCCTGATCGTAACTGTAATTGTACACAGGTGATAAATCGATTTCGTTACCCGAAACAGGACTTATGCTAAAGGCTGAACTTCCTCTATGGCTAGTGGTAACTATTGGCAATCCATTTAACCTATCTGAAGTATAATCTTTTTTACTGGGAATAACTCGCAACATACTATTCGGTAAATGAATGGTAGGAAACGTTGGCACCAACAAATGGCTAATATTTCCCATGTATGGATTTACAAAATCTACGTGTTGACTATTACGTTGAGTTTGTTGAGCCGGTGAACTTGAACAGGCAAGTATAAAAAGTGCGATTATAAAAATTGTGGAGTTTAAGTATTTCTTCATTATATAAATTTTATTGACTTAGGTTAATCTGTTTTAAAACCAAAATACATTTCAGTTTTTGAACATAGCGCCGTATTTCCATTTCGGAAGATATTGAAATTAAAATGTAGAGTTTTAAAAATCATATTAATAGTTTGTAACTGACAAAATACTCCGTAAAAGAAGCATCCTACAATTAATAATCTATTAATAATTAATAAATAGGATTAATATTAAGCCTATAAATGAAGTTTTTTGGAAAAAAAGAAAATAATGGTTCAGGAGTAAGCTAAACGTTCATCTCAAGAATTTGTAAAAATGATTTTTCATATTCTTGACTATACATAGAAACGTATTCTTTGTAATATTTCTGGTAAGTAGCTTTTGCATGGCTATGTTTTCCCAGATGATACTGAGCTTTGCATTTCATAATCATTGCTTCTTCATTAATTAATTCGAAATTAAAAATACTATCTGCTAAATCAATAATAAATTCAGCATCCTTATTTATGTCACACGTTTCAGCATATTTTACTAAAGTGTCAATAATAGTATCCGATACCGATGCTTTAAACTCATCCATCCAATCGTAATGAACATTAAGTAAAAAAGCACCTTTCTTCGTGATATTAATTAGTCGCTCTATTTTTTGTTTGGTAAGGTTTGTTTTAGAAGCAGTAAGCTCTAAGAAGTCAATATAATCACTTTTAATATTTCGGTTATCGGGATTTATTTTCCAATATCCGGTTTTCTTTGTTAATTCACAGGCTCCTATTTCACTCATTATTGCCCGCAGCTTAGCAATATTTACAGCCCTATTATTTCGTGCACTCTTTTCCGATTTATCATACCACAATATCTCTGTAATTTTATCGGAAGAAATTCCTTTATCGTTTTTAAAAGTGTGTAGCAATATCAATAAATATAGTTCTTTCAAAAGTGGTGAGAATTTTGAAGTAATGTCAACAAAGTCTTTATTAAACACCTGGAATCCACCAAAATAAATTAATTGATAATCGGGGTTCTCAATTATTTCTTCCTTTTCTTCAATATAATTACTTCGAACGGACTCTTTCTTTTCCTCGGTATGTTCTTCATTAATAATCTTTTTCCGTTTTCTTTTTATGAGAAACCATATTATAGGAAGAATTATTAAAAGAAGTGCAACTGTAATATAAAGTAGAAGAGATCCTTTTGATTTTTTTTGAGTTATCGACGTCTCAATAAATAAATTCGGAGGATAACTAATAGAATAAAGAGCGGCTTGCGTTGTCGTTGATTCTGTTGTATAGGAAGTGTAAGCAAAAAGTTGTCGTTGTTTGGGCATGTAAAACAAACTCGCGTAAGAACGTACATCTAAAAACTTAAAAGGAATGTTGCTCCCGAGCATTGCAATTTCAGGAGAATCCAGACTTCCTTTTAACAAATGAAGGTGACCGTCGAATATCGTTTTCTCAAAAACTAAGGAAAAGTAGTTACGGGTTTGTGGGTCAATCCACATGGAATTGGCAACCAGCATATTATCAATTATTCGGGGTATTTCAAATTTTCGGAATAGAGTGCCATCGTTTAACGAATACCCAAATAAATCGTAATAACTCTGCGGATTAATCAACTGGTTTCCTGACTCACTACCATATCCCCCAAAAATATAAACAGTATCATCCAATGCTCCTAAACCAGCTAAATATCGGGGTTTAAAAATAGAATCGTTTGTACTTAAATCAACAATCGTGTTTTCAGTAATATCAATCTTTCGTATACTATTTTTATAGGAGTGATGCCCATAACCACCAAACAAGTAAATAGAATTATCAGCTGCATTATAGTATTGGTTATGATGCTTGTATTCTGTCTCATACTCCGAAATAGAGCCTGTTTCATTCCATTCACCTGTTTCAATATTTAAGGTGTAGAATGGACTTTCTTCAGGCAGGTAACAGTAAATTTTACCATCTGTGCTATTATAAATAGCCGAATAACTACTCGTAATAAAATCTGGTTTATTTGCGTATTCTATCTTACGACTATTGTTATCCCGAGCCGAATAAATAATTAACTTTTCATTCCCAATCAAAAATATTCTATCATTCTCGCCATCAGAGGCAACCATCAAATTACCACGTATTTCTTCCGTCAATCTCGATTGCCAAACTTGATGGTTGTTCCTTAACCAACTAGGATTTTTCACCGACGCTTCAATTTCATTTATCCGGTCGATTGCGATATTACCTTCTTCAATATCTAAAGGCCAATGAAACTTTAATTTCCCTTTTTCAAATAGTTTTACATTTTTAATATTCATCGACGGAACGTCGGTGGTTTTAAACTGTTCGTAATCGTTAGCTCCAAATATTATTTTAAATGCATCGTGTTTTTTAAATCCAACATTCTCCTGAACATAAAAGGTGTCGGGAGTATAAAATATCATACGATCTTCTGATAATATTATTTTTAATCGCAGATTAATCCAATGATTTATTGCATTCTCAAAATTCTCTATTGGAACAATTGAATTGTTTTTACCTATTACAAGATTTAATGGAATATCAGGTTCCGGAGTACTTATTAAATCGATGTTAATATGCTTTTGATTAATAACTCTTAGAACATAACCAAATAATGAATTCCGATTTACTAAATCAATTTTGTAGTCAAAAGAAATTTCAACCTCATCCTTGAACTTAAGAAATTTATATGGAGATAAATTTAATTCAGTCCGTTTATCCAGCGTTACATCTTGCCCCTGAAATTTGAGTCCGTAGGTTTGAGCAATCAGTGCTGAACTATAGAAAACAGACACAACAACTAACAGACTGATAATGTATATTTTACAAGACACGCTATGCATACTACCTAATGACTCCTTTTTTAGTGAGATACAAATGTAACAATATATACAATCTTAATCGCTCATCCAACTTCGGTAATAAAACAAAAATTGGAATGATTTGTTGAGTGTCACAATATAAAAAACCTGAAAAGTAATCAAGAGAAAGCTAAATTTTAGCTTTGTGGGCATAACGTAATACTTTTGTAACAGGCTTGCATAAAATGGTGAGTTTGTAAAACTGACATGCAATAATAACCTGGACAATAATTTGCGGTCATCTATCTAAAAGAAAGAAAACACCGCTAATGTATTAAAGATTTGATAATTATCTGGTTTCTTATATTTTTATCAAAAATGATTCTCATAAGAATACCATTCCTATTTTATCGGTGCATTTGCCCACCTTATACTTACTACCATAGTATAAGGTAGTTTGAAATCGATTATTTCAAGATTCTCGTCATAATAGGTTCCACAAAATGACCCATCTAGCTAAATAGCAGTCATCATCCCAAATCGTAAACACTCCAAAATCAATTTAATTCAAATTGCGAAAGGAATCGGAATAAAAGGAATTGTGGGTTGGAGGCAAATTATTGGGCAAGTGTTTTTACCGCTATTTTGCTATGAATTTGCCTTTGGAAGAATGAGAAAGGTGTATTCATGCAAATGAAATAACTAATACAAAAACTCTTGCACATTGATTTGCTGCATTTATGCCGAAGTCTTTTGTAACCGTAGGCTTGTTTGAATTAAATTGAAACACCTTTGTTTATGATTTGGGATTAGTCAGTCCTATTAATGACGAAAACATTGTAATTATTATTTTTTCGTCAATAAGACTATGTTTTTTGAGAAAAATTAGGGAATTGCACTACTTATTGCCTTTTATTGCCTCTGCCTCTTGTCTAAGTTTCTCGGCTTGGGCCTCTTTAAATCTGGCACGCTCCAAATCTTCCGCACGTTTTTTTGCTTTGCGCTCGAAATCTATTACATCCTGGCGAATCTCTTTGATTATTTTCTTGTCCCGGTTGTAATGAAAAAGGCTTTCTAATTTATGGAGTTCTTCCGGGCTTATACCATTAGCAGTTTTTATGTATCGGTATTTAATATCGCTGTCATTTAGGCGTTTATTCTTACGATGTTGATGAAAATTATAAAGCAAAGAACCATTTAACAACAGCGACATAACAACAAAGGCAATCAGTACTTTTGTCGATTTCAAATCCAAGATATGATAATGACGTTGAGGCTTTGGCTCCAATACAGAATGGTCAACTTTAGGACTTTGCTGTTGAACAATTTGCTCAATGCGAGAATAATCTACTTCTCGCGGAATTGCAGGCAAAGTCGTTTCTTTCTTTTCAACTTTATTGGCATCACTAATTTTGTCAATTTTATTTTCTATCGATGTTACTCTACTTTTTATCTCTTCAAACAACACACTAATTATTGAATTGTTACTCATTATCTTTTGGTTTTAAGTCAAACTACATTCTATATCCTTTTTGCTTTTTTCGCTTTCGTCTTTCAAATTCTGTTCGCTTTCGTTCGGCAAAATCTTCATCATTTAAAGCAGGTGTATTGGCCAACCAACCACTAAAAATATTCTGAGCAGATTGAGCATTGTCAGGCTGCCAGAAATCCTGCTTTGCCTTAGCAATAAATTGGTAATTGTTATTCTTCAGTTGATAATCAATTTTAGAAAAGCTAAATTGCCTATCTACTTTCGAGCCATTAAAGGCAAGGTTATTTTTAGAGAATATCACGCCCTGAACCACATCAGTTTTCCCCTTACATTTAAAATCAACCTTTACTCCTTGTCGATGCAATTGAACGACTAGCTCTCGCCAGTTTCTACAATTAGGAATAGAACCTTTCAGAATATTATATATCTCGTATTTGGTTTTATCCGGCTCGCGCAAACGATGTTCTTTTACATTCTCTTTACCTGAGGCAATATATAGACCGTACTTTTTTGTCAGCTCCATGCAAATTTTGGTATTACGCAATTTTTCTTTTTTATCTGAAATACGCATTCCATTATTATCAATACGGTTTATTATCAAGTGCAGATGAGGATGCTTAGTATCGGAATGACGCACAGCAATGTATTGCGTATTTTCATAGCCCATTTTCCCAAGATACTCTTGTGCGACGTCAACCATAAACTTATCCGTCAAACGGCTTTTGTCTTGTGCTGAAAAGTTAAGTGAGATATGCGCCACCGGTTTTGAGATGTTTGGTTTCAGTTTACTTTGAGTAATAAAATTTTTAATGATTGATTCTTTATCATTTAATATCACACCTTCCCCGGCAAGTAATCGAGCATTCTTTTTTTCCATAACATAATTCACTGCACCGGCAAAACCACTTCCCTGAATAATTTTAGCAATCATCTTCAATACACTTAATAATCCTACCCAATCGCTCATTCATATCAAGGCACCGTAGGTGTACGTCAAAATACCCGGCAGCATTTGCTGTGCGTGCAACCTGATTTACATTGTTTGCCATACCGCACAGCTTGCGGATATTGTCCATCAACTCAGGCGTGAGCCGCTGTTGTACCACACTGGAACGAATACACCGACGAATAAATTCGCTGCGGTTAATCCCGGCAAAACTTGCTTTGGCTTTTAGCGAATAAAAATCTTCCGTCGCCATTTTTACGGTTACTTTATATCCTTTCTTTTCCGAAAGTCCTTTGACTGGTCGACCATTCTTATTCCTATTTTTTATTGTTTTCATTTGTATTTTATTTTTATCGGTTAATGAGACCAACGGGATGTTTTGCCTCGCAGAGCAAGGTTTTGGTCAGACCAAAACACAAACTTGCTCCCCAAAAAAAGGTCCCTCACTCACAGCTTTGTTCCCCTCCCTTTTTTCATATCCTGAACCTGTTTTTTACCACATAGGAAATCATTCAAATCTTTGTACCCGGTATATTTTACCGATATATCTTCGGTGTAAGAACAAGAAGATTTTATTTTCTGAAATGCCTTTCGTCCACTTTCATCATTGTCCAGATAGGCCTTAATACTTTTGTGCTCTTTTAGAAATACCAATGACTTTTGAACATTGGCAACAGAATTTAAAATTGCCACATCGCATTTTGTTTTTTCGATTTTTTGCAGTGTCAAGTAGGAAAGAAAATCCCAAAAGCCTTCAAAAGCCAAACAGGTGTGATGGCCATTTTTTATCATGGTAATTGCTTTGGGCGGAATGCAGGCTTTGAAATTGGGCGGGCTACTCAGCTCATATCCTCCAGCGTTATTCCCAAACCCAAGCGAGAAATACATTTTGTCGCGGACCTGGTAATGAACTTCCCGGCAATACAAAGCAGCTAATGACAAATCAATTTTTCGCTGATTTATCCATCCAATTAGTTTGGGATGTGAAATCGCACGGATGTCCCGAATGGCTATCCCCGGTTGATAATTCGTTCTTTTATACGAAATATAGTCCCGGTGAAAAGAAAAAGAACTCCGCCCGGTATCTGTAATGTCTTTCTCCAAACGATTTGCGGCCTCATGAAAAGTACAGTTTCCCAGTTTCATTACAAGGTCGATAATTGAACCACCCGCATTAATACCGAAGTCGTACCAAACGTTTTGACGGTAATCCACTTTAAAACTTGCATTCTGGTCTTCCCTGAACGGACAAAAATACATCCCGTAATAACCGTAGTCTTTCTGGGCATGAATACCCCTATTTTTAAGAAATTTCCTGATACTTATTTGTTTTATTTCTGAAAGTGCCATACTTTTTAATTATTTGTTGTTTTGTTGCAAATAGAGACTAATAGGCGGTAATACAGCGAATTACGACAACAACAAAAGCACAACAAACAATAAGGCAGTTGTAGCACCACCACAACAAATCCTATTTTGTTGTGTACTTGTTGTATTCTTGTTGCAATGCTTTTCTTGCTGATTTTCATTCACTTAACAATAAAATACTACATTACAACAGGATTTTTTCTATTTCGGTGAGTTCAACTTCCATGTAACGTCCTTTTCTTTTCACCGGAATAATTTCCCCGTCAATATCAATTCGATAAAAACTGTATTCGCTATTCTTTTGAGAAGCCAGGCCCCAATTGTCTTTGAGTATGTTCCGAACCATATTGATGTCTGCGCGCAAACCGGATTCCCGCATTACTTCCACAAGGTCTTTGGGACAACAACGCATTCGGTTCTGCCCCAAACCGTCCATCACCTCATAACAATATGCTGCCATTTCAATTTCTACTTTATTCGCGTTATACTTTTTGATTTTTTGCAATGCCGGAGTTTCCAGTGCTGACGCGCTAAACCACATCCGTGTTTCATTTTTTGAAAAGGGCTTCCGGAGAAGTAGGAAATATAAAAAGTATGGAATTTCTTTGGCCATTAGTTCCCGCAGACGAATATTGTCCTTTTCTACAGGATTGATTTTACGAACCCAAAAACGGACTTCTTCCCTGGGGATAATAATCGGGTTTCGTTCGTTATTGGAGCAAAGGACAAATTTGGCAAAAAACTCAATCTCCCTCCGGTCTTTGCCTTTGGCTTCCATTTTGTAATCTCCCGCTGTAGCCAGGTTCTTTATTTTCTCGGTATCTTCTATTTTATTCAATAGCAATTCATCAACCAGTACCAGCAGGCGGTTCGCCCAGTCCGCGTTAAATTGGCTACGGAAATCTTCGTTGGTATTGAACGTTGCATTTTTACCGAAAATCATTTTCAGGAAACGAAGAAAGGTTGTTTTGCCGGTATTTCGTTCAATGGAAACCAACAACAAAATCGGCAACATTTGTGCAGGGCGGGTGTAAAGGATTTGCAGGTAATCCAATCCCAGTTCAATTTGCTCACCAAAAATATGATTCAGAAAGGTTCGGATATAAGGGAATTCTCCCGGACAAGGAATATAGTTTAACGGTTCGTATTGGTTTAAATATGTTCCGTGAACCTGCTTATAATTAACATGGTCGGGAATAATACAGAAACCATCGTACTTATCAAGATTGGGAAGCTTGTTTTTCCCATAATCCTGCCTGAGCGTTTCATTGCTCCAGGGAATTTTCTCCTCGATGTAATCGCCGCTGATAAGCGGACGTTGTACTATTTTATACAAGGTCGTTGCCACACGGATGTATTTTCCGCTATTTATAGTTTTTGCTTCCATAACGCTTACTTTTTACGCCTTGCACTTTTTGCAAGCATTAAGCTCGCTTTCCCTGGTTCGTGTTTGGGCTTGGTTTGGTTTTCTGCCCAATGCAATACCGCTTTACGCGAAAAGACCAGTTTGTTTCCATACGTTTTGCAGGGAATTTTACCGGTAGAGGTTAACTTGTAGATTTTTGCTTTCGACGTTGGATAACCGTGTTCTTTCAACAAATGCAAAGCATCGTTCAAAGTAATAGTATCAATTTGGGGTTGACTGGAAGGTGGTTTGGGTAAAATGCCCGAAACCGCTTCACTTACGATTGCCCGCAATTCGTCGGGCGTGGTTACAATGATGTTTGACATGGTATTTAATTTTTAAGTTACACATAGGACTTAACGAAATCAGAGTGTAAAATAAAAACGAATACAACTGATAATCAAGTAGATGATTAGCATTACATTGCCAAGACAAATGACGGCAATTGAAACCAAACGACCTTATGTAAAGTTTTAACTGTACCTATTTCTTTACACGGAGGAGATAAACTGTACCAACAGAATACAATGTAAAGTTGAAAACTATTTTTTACTTTTTGTTCTTTTGATTTTGAAGTTGTTTCAAAATCAGGTCGGGAGGGAAAATTTCGGTATTTGGTAAAACTTTTGACTTTGTGGGGCTTACAAATCCTTCTCTTATCCACTTGTCGAGGGTTGGCCGCGAAATTTTTAGCATTTTGGCAATATCCTTTTTCGACACTATCGCTTCACCGTTCACGATTTGGATAAATTCTTTGTTCACTACAATATACCTTGTCAGATTATCTATTGCCTTGTCAATATTTCGGATGCGCGGAGTAATTTTCTTTTTTACCGATATTTCAATGGTTTCCATATCATAATCGGCCAGTTCAGGATTTCTCTGCAATTCAGCTACAATAACATCGAAAACTGCTGTTTTCCTGGCTAATACTTTATGTTGTTTACGACGGGGCATATTATTTTCTTTTTGCCTAAGAATATCTAATTTATTTCTTTAAAAACCAAAGCTAGACATTTTATGGGTTTGAATTACAGAGTGATATGCACATATCGCATTTCTCCGAATGTCTAAAAAATGTCTAAAATATCTTAGCTATCCTTTTTAGACATTCTCCATGATTTGCCAATTGGTTCAATAATTCCGGTGTTTTTAAGTTTCTGCAGATTGTTTTTTATTTTATTCTTTTTTTGTGTAATATCTAAGATATCCGGTAGCTTATCCAAAAGAATCTCCTCGAAATCTGATTTCTTACCTTCTCCAAATCTGCTTAAATAGTCAGTAATAATTTTTTTACAGTAATCATCATCAATACCTTTTTGCTTGATATATTCCTTTTGCTGCCCTGTTTTTTTCGCAACTTCCGAAGAAATATGCAGATTAGGTTTCCGCCCTTCAATTAAAGAATTAGTTCTAAGTATTTTAACTTCTTCATCGTTTAAAGACTTGCCTTTCTGAATTTTGTCGAGAAGGATAATTTCATCGAGGCTTAAATCAGGCATTAGTGCCAGTTTCTGTGCATATCTAACATCAAGAACTTTCCCAAT
>Ga0075120_10000920_pt1 | contig 24016 bp, 19 predicted proteins | sample AntAceMetag02UKL_FD_69792 | JGI IMG/M metagenome (GOLD analysis project Ga0075120, IMG submission 69792) | Saline lake microbial communities from Ace Lake, Antarctica - Antarctic Ace Lake Metagenome 02UKL | ecosystem: Environmental > Aquatic > Non-marine Saline and Alkaline > Saline | place...
CGACTGGCAGTCTTTCCCATTGAAGTTCCACCTTTGAGGGAAAGAAAAGAGGCGATTATACCTTTATCAATTGCTTTTATTAAAAAATATGGGAAAATGGGCGATTATGATGGTGAGATTATTACACTCGGCGGGCAAAACGTCTTAAAAGGTTTTGCCTGGCCCGGCAATGTAAGGGAACTTGCCAATGCCATGGAACGGGTCATGATATTGAAATCAGGTAAGTTGCCGGTTACGGCAGAAGATTTCGGATTCCTTAATATTGATGGTAAGTCTGCAATTTTTGAAGGTGGTTTTGATCTGTCTCCTTCAGGCATAGATTATGATAAACTGCAAAAACAAATCGTTTTACAGGCACTTGAAATGGCCAATGATAACAAAAGTTCTGCTGCAAGATTGCTGGGACTGTCCAGGGCAAGGTTCCGGACATTGGTCAAGTTGGTGGATGGTGAATAAATGATTATAAAACGTCTTTTATTAATATGTCACTTATTTTTATGGTCTGTTTTAATCCATGTAACCCCCCTTTGGGGCGGTGTAGAAGATAAGGCCCTGGAAAAAACCATGCTCTTTTTTGTGGGAGAAGAGCTTGAAGTATTGACACTGGCATCAAAAAAAGCTGAATCAACTCTTAATGCACCTGCCGTTGCCAGAGTTATTAATTCCGGTGAAATTGAGAGACGGGGGGTGAATACACTGGCTGAACTTCTTGAAACCGAACCCGGATTCTATATGAATCATAGGGCATCAGGTACTGTCCCATATCTTAGAGGTGTTCAGAGCGGAATTCTTTTTCTTTATGACGGTGTTCCTTTGACCACCAATGCAACCCGAAATGTCAATGTCATGGATTATGAAATTTCCCTTACCAATGTTAAACGCGTTGAAATCATAAGGGGGCCGGGATCTGTATTGTGGGGTGCGGATGCCTTTGCAGGGATCATTAATATCGTACCTTTCAAAGGAAATGATATCAAAGGAGTGGAAGCGGAGTTCTTTGCCGGCAGTGACAGTTATTCCGGCGGATCAGTAAAGGGGGGTAAAAAAAATAAATTTTCCAATACTTTTTTGTCAATCTCTTATGTTCAGGATCAATATCATAAGAGCGCGTACAAAATTGATTCTTCAATTGCTACGGCTGGTGGGAATGAATGGAATAGTATTGATGATTCTCATTATTTTGAATTCATCGGTAATTCAACTCTATGGGAAAAGATCAAGCTGTCAGGACGGTTGTCTGACAACCAGCGGGAATATGTCATGAACGACAGCAACTCATTGTCATGGCTTGGCAAAAGAGAATCACCTTCAGGATTTATAAAAGGGACTTATGAAGACCGGTTTAACGGTTTTGACCTGACACTGACAGGATATTGCCAGTATATTGAGAATAATGTGACCAATGTGGATATTGAGCAGGAACAGTCTGACTTGATTTATTCGGGAGAAATGCTTTGGTATAAGGCTGTTTCAGAGTCCAGTCAATTTACCTTTGGGTCCTCCTTCAGACGGAGCTATGTGGATGGAGCCGTGGCAGAAAATAATTTTTTGCCCATTTCTTTAAAGCCCGGCAATTCCGTATTTATCCCAACCGCTGATCAGGTGGATTATACCAATACGCTGTTTTCTGTTTTTGGTCAGTATCGATATAAATGGGGAAATCGCACGGATTCATGGCTCGGTATCCGGCATGACAACCATTCTGAATACGACAATACCTTGAGCTACAATATGGGGATCAACTCACTCTTAACTGATGATTTCAGGTTGAAGCTTGTATATGGTACAGCATTCAGGACCCCCTACCCGAATCAACTGATTGGTGTTGATCCCCTGGAAGCGGAAGAAATCAGTACTGCCAATATTCAGTTTCTGTGGACAAAAGATCAGGGGAAAAGTTTTTCCCTTGCTCTGTTCCACTCCAGTATTTCCAACTATGTTTTTGAAGATCCTTACGGCGGCCTTTCATTTCCTTCGGATATCAAAATTTGGGGGGCAGAATTGTCCGGCACTATCGTTCTGAATAAAGAATTAGATTTTTATACTAGCCTGACAGCCTTTAACTCCGAAGCTGACAATATCCGGTATCGTATTCCGTCTTATACCTTTGTCAGCCCTGACGGTACAAAAAACACCGTTTATGAAGAATGGACCCAGCCCTATGATTCCGGCCCCGAATACCTGGCATCCCTGGGATTTGCCTGGAAGTTTCTGTCGAAAAAATTATTGACGGCAAATTTTGCCTGGACTGGTGATATTCCTTATTCTTTTGATAAAGACGTCAACAGCGGGGAGTTTGACATAACGCCAACTATTTCTTTGGGATTAAAATGGCAGGATTTTTGGGGGACACGGGCAACCTTGAGCTTGAAAGCAGACAACCTGTTTGATACAAGAAATAAAACCCCGGGGCGTTATGGCCCGGTTGAGGAAAGACCGTTGCAGATCTATATGAAATTATCTTATAAATTTTAATAAGAAAATCAAATGAACAATCCAGGCACTGAAAAGTTTTTTGTCCATGAATCATCTTATATTGATGAAAATGTTCAAATCAAACAAGGTACTAAAATTTGGCATTTTTCCCATGTTCTTTCCGGTGCGCAAATTGGCAGGGACTGCAACATAGGGCAGAATGTGAGCATTTCAGGGGGGGTTGTTATAGGCAATAATGTGAAGATTCAGAACAATGTTTCTGTTTATGAAGGAACAATTGTCGAAGATGATGTCTTTTTAGGCCCGTCCTGTGTTCTTACCAATGTCTTAAACCCCAGGTCACAGATTAAGCGCAGGAATCTGTATGAAAAAACCTTGATTAAAAGGGGGGCAACAATTTGCGCCAACGCAACAATCGTATGCAATGTAACTTTAGGAAAATATTCATTCATTGCAGCAGGTGCCGTTGTAACAAAAGATGTACCAGACTATGGGTTTATGGTTGGTGTGCCGGCAAAACAGCAAGGGTTTATGAGCCGTCATGGCCATAAGCTTAAAAATGCTGATAAAGATGGGATCTATGTGTGCCCGGAAAGCGGTCTGAAATATAAGAAAAATCATGCCGGCCAGATATATTGCCTGGATCTTGATGAAAAGGATGATTTGCCTGAAGATCTTTCACTGGGTAAAAAGCCGTATCATGATTATAAATAGTGCCTGACCGAAAACTCCGTGTTTGGGTGAGTTTTCGTTCAAACACTAAATAGGGAGGTTGAACATTGACTAATAATAATAAGCCTATTCAATTTATTGACCTGTCACTTCAGCAGCACAGGATTTTGCCCAAACTGCAAAAAAGGATAGCAGACGTGCTTTCCCATGGCCAATATATCATGGGGCCTGAAGTATATGAATTGGAAGAAAGGCTATGTGAATTCAACAAAGTAAAACATACAATTTCATGTGCAAATGGAACAGATGCTTTACTCATGGTTTTAATGGCTTATGGTATAGGGCCTGGCGATGCAATATTTACAACTGCCTTTTCCTTTGTGGCAACGGCAGAAGTGATTGCCATGTTGGGAGCAACTCCTGTTTTTGTTGATATTGACCCTGATACATATAATATTGATCCTCTGGGCCTTGAAAAAGCAATTCAGGCAGTATTGCATAATGATGAATCAGTCTGTCCTTTTTTAAAAAGTAAAGACAATTTAAAACCAAGAGGTATTATTCCCGTTGATATATTTGGTCTTCCTGCAGATTATGAAAAAATAACTGACCTTGGAAAAAAATATGATCTTTTTGTCCTGGCAGACGGTGCCCAAAGCTTTGGCGCAGAATATAAAGAAACAAAAGCCTGTAATCTGGGTGATGCAGCAACAACAAGTTTTTTCCCGGCAAAGCCCCTGGGATGTTATGGAGATGGCGGAGCTATTTTTACCAATAATGATGCACTTGCTGAAAAACTTTTTTCCATCCGGGTGCATGGAAAAGGAAAAGAAAAATATGATAATGTGCAAATAGGAATCAATGGCAGGCTTGATACGTTGCAGGCTGCTATTTTACTTGCAAAATTGGAAATTTTTCCAGAAGAACTTCAAAACCGAAACAGGATTGCCGCACTTTATACAAAGCTTTTAAAAGATCACGTTGAAATCCAGACAATACCTCATGACAGAACCAGTGCCTGGGCACAATATTCTGTGAAAAAAGAAAATAAACAAATTATTCAAACCAGGTTAAAGAACAACGGTATTCCTACTGCTGTCTATTATCCCAAGCCTCTTCATCTTCAACAGGCATTTGCGTATCTTGGCCATAGACCAGGGAGTTTGCCCGTTTCAGAAAACTTATCAAAGGACATATTCAGCCTGCCAATGCATCCATACTTAACAGATGACCAGGTATACCATATTACAGATGTGGTCGTTACCGGCGGATGATTATCCCGATATAATAATTATATTATAATAATTATGGTATAATAATTGCTTTGATAAAACCACTATGAAACAACTAAAATTATACATAACTATGATCACAATGATTTTTTGCATTGTTTTTTCACAATTTTCTATTGTGTTTGCTGCTGAACACCTGGATGCTTCCTTATATATAATGAGACTTATTAATGATACGCGCAAAACGCCTTTAAATGCTTTGCCCGATACTGGGCTGGATAAGGCCACTGCCCAGGCAAATCTGGGAATGGAAGCCTGGGTACTGGATCAGGGTCTGCCACCCGTGGCCTGGAATTCTAAATTGTATACTACCGCACTGAACCATGCCAATGATATGAGCACTAAACTATATTATTCCTATAATTCCCAGAACGGGGATACTGTACAAGACAGAATCAAGTCCACGGGGTTTCAATTTATCTCTGCCGGAGAAAGCCTTGGGATTTTATCCTTTGATAAGTATATTGAGCCGAAGCAGGCGGCAAAAGTCATATTTGACAATATGTTGGCCTATGAGCTGGGGGATTCGATCTTGTCTTCCAATCGAAACATATTGAACCAGGACAGAAGCGAAACAGGGATTGCATTTGTGTCATTAGTTGCGGATCTTGGGCTCAATGTGCCTGTGAATATATATCTTGTTGTTGCAGATTTTGCCAGGCCGGTCTATCCAAGAAGCTTCATTATTGGGAACCTGTCTGTAAAAACATCTGATTACCCGGAATTTAAGATCGAGAATACCCTTCCCGGTATGGATATTGTCTTAAGGAATCTATCCACAAAAACAAATACCAAGATGGTATCCGTGCCCCTGGGTTTTTTCCAGTTTGAGATGCCGTTTGGGTTTTTACTGCTTGAGGTTCAAGAGAAAATAAGCGGTGATCTTCTTGATCGGAAAAGTATTTTCGGTCAGAGTGAAAATTATTTCCTGGACATTTTTATTGATCAATAATGCCAGACCGAAAAATTGGTGGTTTTCGGTCGGGCACTAAATAATCATGGTTTCAACCAGCCATCTTTGTTTCTTTTTAGCCAGTGCAATAATTAATTAACTCAATTTTGTACCCTGCTCAAATCTGTAAACTCAGAAAGTTGAGTAATTAATTTGAGACTGCATACAGAATTTGATATCCCATGGGATCATCACTGTAAAATTTGATATCACTTAATCCGTTGCTGTTAAAATCAGCAAATTCAAAGGCCAGGTTATTAACTGTAATTCCCCCTGTAGCCGTGATGGTCGTATAATCAATACTGGTCAAAGGGAAAAAGGTATAATCAGGTTTAAGTTTCAATGTCCCCAGAGTAATGACCCCTGTATCAGTATCAATGCTATAGTCGCCGGGAGCAAGGCTGTCCATCATCAGCGTCAAAGAGTTCATGGCCAATACAGCCGGCGGCAGCAACTGGCTTAAGCCTGTGTCATATGTTACCAAAAGGGAATATGCTTCTGCAGAAGGATCAGATCCGCCTGTAACACTGAAACTGGTTGTAAGACTGTTGAATCCGCTATTTAAAAATAAGTACCATCCGATTTTCAGGGATAGAGTTGCCAGTGCAGACAAGTCCAAATTTAAGGCACCATCCTGATTCAGGGCAGGGTTAATGCCGAGTTTGATAAGTTCAGCAGCAAAATCAAGGGGATAAACAGGGTAGGGCCCAAATTCGATGGCATAAGAACCTGAAATACCAATCTTGTTTCCGTTGGGGAGGTCAAAAAGGCCATTGGGCATATAGTCCTGAACAATGGCTACATTAATGATGGCAAACGAAATAAAAGTCCCGTCGGAAAACTCTAACAGGATATTTTGGGTAATAGGTTCAACTATTGAATTTACAACGGTTTTTCCCGGCGAATAATTGTTGAAGAGCTCCTCGGCAATTTTAGCAATGGTCTTCTCCAGCACTGCAATAGTCTGACTGACATCAAGGGTTGATTCAAGTGCATCGTAAAGCGCAGCTGTCTGCTTGTCTGTCAGTCCGTGGATTGATGCAAGGGTGTCTACCTCACCCGTATCAAAGTCAGGCCTGGGATCCACTATAATTCCCGAAGCATCAACCACATTATCCAGAAGGTAAATTTTTGATTGAAAAAATGCTTTGGATTTGGTTGTATCAGTTTTTATTTCTTCAATCTCGGCAGGAGTAAGGTTTTCATTTGCCAGAAGTTGATCCAGCGATTGTGTATAGAAATCACTGGAAATTAATTCCAGCTTCTGAAAGGTAGTTGCCAGAACGGGCAGACCATATTCTACCATACTTGAAACCACCCCATTGAGACCTGCTGAAATATTTCCAAGATCAGCAGGTGTTGTTTGATTATTTTTGATGAATTCAGCAAGCTTTGTCCGGGTGTTGGCAATCAGATCTTCTGCATCGGCTTGTACTGAATCCCTAATTTTTTTTCGGAGTGCTGCATCGGCATTCTTAATAGACTCAAGACTTTTTCGAATGATATTTTGCGCATCAAAAAGAAGGCCATGTATATCACCTGCGTTAGTGACCTGTGTCATCTGATCTACGTCCATTTGAAGATTGGACTGATATGTGTCAAGGTCAGCACTGTCAGTCACAAGTATTGTTTTAAAAAGTGTATAGGTCTGGCCGGAGGCATCTGTAATTGTAGCCTTGGTTGTATAAGATCCCTTTGTACTATAGGTGTGGGATTCTGTTTTTGTTCCACTATTAGTGGTACTGCCGTCACCAAAGTCCCAGTTATATGAAAACGGGAGAGTTCCCTGTTCAAGCAGGGCATAAAATTGAATGGTAGCCGGGGCTACCCCTCCGTCCACATCAGAGTTTAAGACACCGACAAACACAATCGCAGCATCACTGCCGTCACAATCCTGGTCTATACCGTCTCCGGCGATTTCTGCAGCACCCGGAAAAATGCTTGAATCTGAATCATTACAATCCCTGTTATCGGAAACATAGCCCAATGGTTTGGTCGAGGAATCTTGAGATTTTGTGGCATTCCCGAATCCATCCTTGTCAGCATCCAGATACCAGGTCATAATATCATAGCCGTCACAATCCTGGTCTATACCATCTCCGGCTATTTCTACTGCACCCGGAAAAATGCTTGAATCAGAATCATTACAATCCGTATTATCGGCAACATAACCCGTGGGTTGGGTTGCCGCATCTTTTGAAGTATTGGGATCACCATACCCGTCACCGTCCGAATCCAGATACCAGATAGGATTATCAAAACCGTCACAATTGGAATCAATCCCGTCCGAGGCAATCTCCGTTGCGCCAGGGTTTATATCCTCATCTGAATCGTTGCAATCTAATTTATTGGGTACCCAGAGAAAAGGACTAAAGGTATCCGTTGATTTGCTGGGATCACCATACCCGTCAAGATCAGCATCAAAATACCATATTGATGCAAGGGTGGCAGTATCGTTGTTTTTATCAGAATCTGAAGATGCATAAATAGAGCTGTTTGTCAGCAGGAAAAATAGAAAAATAATCGAAAAAGATAAAATGATTTTTTTCATTGTTTGATCTCCTTAGAATTTTAAAAGTTCACCCTGAAGCCGGCCATAAAAAAGATACCCTGCCATGGAAGCTGAAGAGTCTCCGTTGGTTCTTCCGGGACATAATTAAATTTTTTGCCCAAAATATTATCTATGTTAAAAAAAAGCTCCAGCTTCTTATTGTACAGGCTCTGCCTGGCAGAGATGCTTCCAATAACGAAGTTGTCACCATTGACCCCGGTCGTGCTGGTATCAAATTGTTGGTCCACAAACCACCAGGCAGTCTGAAAACTTAACCCAAATGGATATACACAGGTAAATCTTATACCGGTTTCAGAATCTTTTCTGTCAAATCCGGGTGTTTCAGGCTCTATTTTTTTAAACCTCTGGGTAAAGGAAACAGCATGCCGGTCAGACAAAAGATATTCCAAGGTAAAGCCCAGGGATTTGGTTTCTTCTTTTAACCAGCCGGAAGACAAATCCGGATGGGGTAAATAAGGTGAATTATATTCCTTTTTTTTCATTTGAATATCAATGCTGGTAAAATATCGGGTTGCCCACTGTCGCTCAAGTGCAATACCATAAAGCTCGGTCAATGTGCCTGACGGTACCCCTGTTACGGTTGAAAAACCTGCAACCTCCACGGGCTGAAGCGTACTGCTTAAATAATCAGGCTGGATTTCTTTGAAATATGCAGCCCGAACAAGGTTATTTCCCCTAAGTCCCCATGCTGCACCGATCTGGGGAAGCAGTCTTGAGATATCATTTTTTCCATCCGCATCAAATCGGCACCATCCAAGACCAAGGTCCAGCATCAGATTGTCCGATATGGTCCACAGATCCTTTGCAAAAACTTTAATTTCCGTATCTTCAGGCTTTGTGTAATTATTTATTGGCAGAGAAGTGTTTATCGGGTAGTAAAACTGGAAGGTCTGAAAATCGTCAATATTTCTTTCCCTTCTACCCAAAGTGCCTCCAATGGATAATTTATGGTTTTTGAATTTTATTAAATCAATGACTTCCGCCCTGTATCTTTTATCATCTTGAAAAAAAGAATTCGACCAGTTAAATTGACTGCCCCAGTTGGGAGTAACCAGTCTGTTTTTTAGGATACCGCTGTCCCTGTCCTGGTATTGCAGGGAAACAAGAAGATCCTGTTCAGAAGAAATGGTCCAGTGGTAACCTGTACTGATGTTAAAAAAATCATAATCAGTGTCATCGTCATTGGGCTGTGCAAATCCGTTCTGTAGCGGTCTTAGATCTTCATGGGTTCCTTTTCCACCAAGAATACCAACATTGAATTGATGGTTGAAAACAGGTTCTGTTTTATATTTTATATTCAAGTATCCGGATGATGACCCGGTCTGGTCAAATGGACCGTCTGTCCTGTCAAAATGTGCCGAGCCAAGATAGGAGTGGTTTTTTTTGCCGCCCTGAAAAGTAAGGCTGGTCCCAAAGGTCTCATCTATGCCGCCGTAAACCTCCAGGCTCTGATTATGTTCCGGGAGTTCCAGAAGACTATAATAGTCGGTAAAGCTGGGATAAGTATTGCTGTTCACAGGCTTTAACAATTCAGCGCGTTTCAGGTCACTCAGGGTTGAAACATCTACCCTTTGAAGGGAAAGCGCCTCACTTGCCCTGAACGTATATGCTGAACTGTTTGAATTGTCCTGCCAAACCGCTTTATTTCCAATGTGTCGCCCCCATTCATTGAGTCCAAGAGCTGACATTGCAGCAGCCAGATTGATATTTTTCACACTTCTGTCCATGTCCAGTAAAAACCTGGACCTTGAAACAAAGCGGTTATCATTCATCTCAAGGGCTTTTTTCAATTGTTTTATACTTTTCACAGGTTCAAAATTGTCCTGGGCCATGATGGCAAGATACAGATAAGGTGTAGGATCATTGGGATCCAATAGACTTGCCCTGATAAATTCGTTTTCCGCCTCTTTATACTCTTTTGCCTCGTAAAGGGCCTTGCCCAGATTATTGTGGGGAAATGCCGAAAGGGGATTTAAAAGAGATGCAATCTCAAGTTTATCAAGTCCCTGGTCAATTTTTCCCTGGGCATACATGGCAAGCCCAAGTCCGACCCAGGCTCGCGAAATTTCTTTTTCCATGGATATGGCAGTATGAAATGTCTGCTCTGCCAGAAGGGATTCTTGTTTTAACAGATGGATATAACCTTTGAGCATATATGAAATGCTTGTTCTTTTTGCTTTGAACGAATTCCAAAGGTGTTCAGCATCTTTTGTACGGTTCAGACCCAGAAGAAGTTCAATATTTCTAAATAATGCCGGCTCTGAGTCAGGATCTATTTGCGACCCTTTCAAAGCAAAGGTGAAGGCATCCTCAAGTTTGCCCTGGACTTGGAGAATGGTTGCCATTGCAATATTTGCACTTGCAGTATCCGGCGAGGTATTGATGGCTTCCAAGGCCTTTTCATGGGCTTTTCCCATCTGATTTTCTGATAGAAGATCCATGGAATTCCTGCTGAGTTCCACTGCGCGGATGGCCTTTGATGTGGTTGGAAATTCGTCCCTGGGACCGACAACATTCAAAGTGACCAACAGCCATTGAACGCTGTTGTCCGGATTGATAAGCTTATGGGTTTCAATGGCCTCACCTTTTCGGGCAACGGCTTCTAACCCGCGGGCAATGATAGTTGAGCCTAATTCATTTTCACAGAGTATTTCACCTTCCAGCGCTGTTACCCTGGTTTCACCGTCCGGGGAGACAGTCACTCTCAGTTCTGTTCCCCGGATACTCATATTAAGGGATGCCGTATGAATATCCGGCTTGATGACCTTTCTTTTATTTCTCATCCAGAATTCACCCTTGAAAAAACGTAACAGGCCTTTTTTTTGTTTTTTTTCTCCAGGAGCAGAACCTGATTCTTTCAAACAGATGGTTGAATTGTCCCTAAGTCTTATCTGTGAACGGTCTTTCAGCATCAGGGCGGCTTCACTGTCTTTTCCCACCTTCACATACCACCCTTCCTGGATTGAAATACCGGAGACTGCTTTTATCCAGTCGTCCTGTCCATTTTCCGAAATCAGGACAGAACCTTTTGACGAAATGAGAACAGCAGCTTCTTCAGCAAAGGATACACTTGTTAGAAACAACAGGATACCGCCAAAAACAATAAGTTTTAAACAATACTTTTTCATAGATATCCCCTTAATTATTTTGTTTTCATTTCCCAAATCATATCCCAATCTTCGGATGGCGGATTCTCTGCAAAGAAGCGGCATCTGTCCTGGAATACACTGGACGGGCCATCCGGAAGGCCGTTTATTTGAATGGAACAAAAAATTTCTTCAGCAGATTTCCAGTTCTTGTTTCGATAGGTTTCCAGGCCCATGGAAAAGGGTGTTACAATCTTTTCCCTGTTTTCTTTGTTATTTTCCAATAATTCATAAATGGAAATGGCCTGATGTTTGCCTTTTACCCTTACAAAATCCAGTTCCCTGGTTAAAAAAAGAGCTGAATCCAATTGTTTTTTTGTGTTTTCTCCAATGATAATGTTAGTGGAATAAGCTTTATTCAATGCTTCAAGCCGGGCGGCAAGGTTGACGGCATCTCCGATAACAGTGTAATCAAACCGTTCTTCCGACCCAATATTTCCAACAACCATAGGACCGCTGTTGATACCCAGGGTGATGCCCTTGAAGACTAGTTCAGGATTTGATTCGTTTTCCGGATTATTCAGCTTTGAGTTCAACGTTATTGCAGTGGCACACGCTTTTTGGGCATGATCATCAAAATGAATGGGTGCACCGAAAAAAGCCATTACAGCATCACCGATATATTTGTCCAGGGTCCCCTTATTTTCCAGAACCACATTTGTAATGCCGCTAAAATAATTGTTTAAAACGGAAACAAGCTGTTCAGGGTCAAGAGCTTCTGAAACAGTGGTAAACCCGTTGATATCCACAAATATTACGGTTATTTCTTTTTTCTCACCGCCAAGGGCAAGGGCAGATGGATTGTCAATGATTAGTTTTACGATATCCGAGGAAACATAGTTTGAAAAAGCCTGCTTTATAAATTTTCGTTCTTTATGGCTTTTCCTGAATTCATTAAGGCCAAGAAATAATGTATTGGATGAAAGCGCAAATACTGTCGGCATAATGTCAATGATCATTCCTTTGATATTAAACAGGGCCATTGAAAATATCCCAAGCGTTATTATGCTTCCCCCACCGATCAGCGTAAGTATCATCGGCCTTTTTCTAACCAGGAAGGGCAATAGTGAAAGGGGAAAAAACAGCAAAAGCAATATGGGCGTGTCAATAATTTGCAATCGGCAGCCATTTAACAGGGTAATCAGAGCATTGGCATGCACTACTACGCCATACATCATTTCCTTTTTGAACCTGAAAAAAGGAGTGGGAAAGGCATCCACAGCCCCCTGTGCATCCACTTTGATATCAGATCCCAGCCCCACAAACACAATCTTGTCCTTAAATGATTCTTCTGATGCATAATTATTCAAGACCTGATAATAGGAAATAACCGGTATCCTGGATATGTCCGGCTCAAAATCAATGAGAAATGTATCTTCAGTACATGCCTGACATTCCGCATCCTCTGGAAATGCTGTCATATAACCAGCATGTGCCAGGGAAGGAATATTATCCAGGTACTTATACCCATACCTGACAATGCCGTCATTGTCAGGGAAGTGATTGACATATCCTGTGACTGCAGCAGCTTCTTTTAATGGTATGATGGGTTCCACAATAATGGTCTGGACATAGTCTTTCCTCTGGGTCTGGCTTGAAAAAATGCCCAGGGCAACGTTCCCTGCATTTCTTATGGCAGTTGCAAACAATAGGTCATCTTCTGAATTCACGGATGGTTCGGGAAAAAGCATGTCAAAAATAATTGCTTTTGCCCCTGCCCGGGAAAGGTTGTCAACAACGGTTGCATGCATTTGTCTTGACCATGGCCATTTTTGACCGATCTGATTAAAGGAAGGTTCATCCACGACCACAATGACAATGTCCTCAATTTTGTTTCCCGTCTTATCTCTGGTGGAATAAAGTAAATCCTGCCAGGTATTGCTTAACATTTCACTTGTTTCCATTTTTCCCCAGGGCCCGAAAAAAAACAATGAAATACCCAGGGTCAGAATAAAAATAAAAATTTTTGAATTAAAAATAGATTTTATCATTTTATGGATACCCTATTATTAAGCATACTTTAATTTCATATCATCAAATGAAGTAAAAGAACATAAAAAATCAAAGCCCTATTAAAAATTGTTTTTTCAAGTGTTTTCCCCGGCGGTCACATTTCCCAAGTCCACCATCCCTGGCCATCAGCAAGGTGCCAGATGCAAGACGACAAGGAGTGACGAGTGAGGCGTATAAGTCATACTCCGCAGGGAGGAACGACCGCAGTCAACGTAGCAGGTGGTGCCTTGATGAAGGATCAGGGATCTAAAAAGAGTTTGACATGTCTTCTGCAATAAAATATTAAATAGAGTTCAAATGAAAATAGGATTTGGCCTGGGAGAAGAAATTTGATGGATTATAAGGAGAAGAGTAAAATGGAGTCACTTTCTGGCATTGAGTTGTCAATAGTTGCACCTATGTATAATGAGGCTGAAAACATTGAAACTACCATCAGCCAGATCACCAATGCCATGAAGGATTTTCTCGGAAAGTGGGAGATGATTTTTGTTAATGACGGAAGCACTGACCAGACCCTTGAGATTGCGAGAGTTTGGGAGCAGAAAATTGATAATCTTATAATTGCTTCCTATCCTGTAAATATGGGAAGGGGCAGGGCTCTTAGAACAGGGTTTAAAAAAGCCCGCGGCAAATATATTGTTTCCACGGATTTTGATTTAAGTTACTCGCCGGATCATATTTTGAGAATCTATAAAGAGCTTTGTGACCCCGGCCAGATGAATGATATTGTTTTGGGAAGTGCATATATGCCAGGCGGTAAAACAGAAGGGGTCAGTGCTTTAAGACTTTTTATCAGTAAAACAGGTAATAATATTCTGCAATTTGCATTTCCGAAAAAAGTTTACACCAGTACCTGCATTTTGCGCGGCTATAAACGCGAAGCATTGCAGTCCCTTGAGTTTGAATCTGATAGAAAAGAGATACATCTGGAAATTCTTTCCAAGGCCTTTGCAACGGGCCTGACCATCAAGGAAATCCCTGCTACCCTGGAAAGCAGAAAGCAGGGCAAGTCCAAGTTCAGGTTCAGGCATACGGCATTTACCCATATTCTTTTCTCCCTGTTTGAAAAGCCGATTTTTGTTTTTGGAGCGATTGGCGGTAGTCTGAGTCTTGCCGGCTTTTTTATCGGCCTGTATATTATCTGGGAACGGTTTTCAGGAAGCCTGTCTGCGGATCGTCCCCTGATTCCCCTGATGATTTTATTATTGGTGGTGGGCACCCAGTTTTTGTGTTTTGCATTCATTGCCTCCCAGAATATATTTCTTAGAAATGAAATGTTCAGGTTACAGCGCCAGATGAATATATTGAAAAACAACCATGGAAAAAATTAAAATTTGCATTCTGTCCCACCTTTATCCCGTATCTCAAGAAGATTACAAAGGGATTTTTGTCAGGGATCTTGCATTTTCCCTGGTTCAAAAAGGATTTGATGTGCATGTGGTGACCCCCCTGCGGCCCGGGGCTCAAAAAAAGGAAATATCTGATGGAATCAAGATCCACAGATATGCTTTTTACGACTGGGAAAAAGGGCAGCAGCTGGGGCAGGTAAAGGGATTGCCCATACTTATGCTGGGCTCTCTCATTGCTGCAGGTATTCTAAGTTCCGTTTATCTGGTAATTAAAAATAAAATAGATATTTTGCATGCATACTGGATAGTGCCTGGTGGATTTATGGCTGCCATAACAGGTATGCTGACCCGAAAACCTGTTGTTGCGACAGCCGCAGGCTCAGACCTGAATATTGCGGCTTCCAGCAAGGTTGTTGCCATGTTTGCAAGGTTTACCCTTAAAAGGCTTTCAGCCTTGATATCCGTAAGCCGCCCTTTGGAAGAAAAAGCCCTGCTACTTGGCATATCCCAGTCAAAATCCATGGTTATACCCGGCCCCGTAGGAATAGATATGGAAAACTATGCATCTCCTGCCTGTTTGAACAAAAGATCTTCAAAAAAAATTCAACTCCTTTACACGGGTAACCTGGAATCCCCTAAACGGGTGGACACCATAATTCGGGCAGCAGGCCGCCTTAAAACAAAAGGCATAAAGTTCCACCTGACCATTGCCGGTGAAGGACCCTTGCAGTCAGATCTTGAACATCTTGCCCAATCTCTTGGCATTAAAATCCATGTTGAATTTAAAGGGCGGGTGGATCATGACAAAATCCCGGAACTCATGCAGGCCTGCCATGTTTTTTTGCATTGCAGTGAAAATGAAGGGCTTCCCGTGGCAATCATGGAGGCCATGGCTGCAGGATTGCCCGTGATTGCAGCAAAGGTCGGTGGTGTGCCGGAACTTGTAAAGCACGGTGTAACAGGATATTGTTTGAATTTTGATGATGATAAGAAATTTGCAGACAAAATTGTGCAATTGTCCTATGATGATCAAACCAGAATTAAAATGGGACAGCAGGCCCGGGCATTGGCAGATACCCGATTTAATAAGAAAAACATAATCAATCAGAACATAAAAATATACAATTCCATACTGGAAAGAGGTGAGCAGTGAAAAGATTTGCATTGATCGGTGGTGCAGGATATGTGGCACCGCGGCATATGAAGGCAATAAAAGAAACAGGGAACGAACTGACAGCAGTTCTTGACCCCAGTGACAGTGTTGGAATCATTGATTCTTATTTCCCCCGGGCCCATTTTTTTACGGAGTTTGAGCGCTTTGACCGGCATGTGGATAAACAAAGGCGAAAAGGGGAAAAAATAGATTATGTCAGCATTTGTTCCCCCAATTATCTCCATGATGCCCATATCCGATTTGCTCTTCGAAGTAATGCCCATGTGATCTGTGAAAAACCGCTGGTACTCAATCCATGGAATATTGATGCCCTGGAAGAAATTGAGGCAGGCACGGATTTTAAAGCCTATAATATCCTTCAGCTCAGGCTCCATCCCGCTTTAATCAAATTGAAAAAAGAAATCGATGCATCTCCTGATGATAAAAAATATGAACTGGATCTCACCTATATTACCTCCAGGGGAAAATGGTATTTTATTTCATGGAAAGGGGATGAATCCAAATCTGGAGGCATTGCTACAAATATAGGGATTCATTTTTTTGACATGCTCATCTGGATTTTCGGCAAGGTTCAGGCAAATATTGTCCATGTGTTTGAACCGGATAAATCTGCAGGCTTTCTTGAACTTGAAAGAGCCAGGGTAAGATGGTTCTTAAGTGTGGATGAAAAAACACTTCCTGAAGAAGTGGCAGCATCAGGTCAGAGAACCTATCGATCCATTACACTGGGAGGCAAGGAAATAGAGTTCAGTGCCGGGTTTACAGATTTGCACACCCTGAGTTACCAGAATATTTTACAAGGCAGAGGATTCGGGCTTGACCAGGCAAGACCCAGCATTGAGACAGTCTATACCATAAGGCATTCCAAACCCGAGCTTTCCAAAGGAGAGCAGCATCCATTTTGTAATAAACTGATGATTTAATATCTCTTTATTGCTGAAATATATATTAAACAAATTCAAAAAAAATGTGTGTAAATGATTAAAATACTAACAATTGTCGGTGCCAGACCCCAGTTTATAAAAGCAGCCCCCGTATCCAGGGCTATAATTGAGCACAATAAAACAGCGACCAGAGATCACCAGCTCCAGGAAATAATTCTTCATTCAGGCCAGCATTTTGATGAAAATATGTCTGAAGTGTTTTTTAACGAGTTGAATATCCCTGCACCTCAATACAATTTAGGTATCCAGGGCGGATCACATGGTGCCATGACCGGAAGGATGCTGGAAAAAATAGAAGCTGTGCTCCTGAAAGAAAATCCTGATCTGGTCATTGTTTATGGAGATACCAACACCACCCTTGCCGGCGCCCTTGCTGCCTCAAAAATGAACATTAAAATAGCTCACATCGAAGCAGGCTTAAGATCCTGGAACCGGCAGATGCCTGAAGAAATCAACCGCATCCTCACCGACCATTTGTCTGATATCCTGTTCTGCCCGACCTTTCAGGCAGTTGAAAACCTGAAAAAAGAAGGGATTCAAAAAAATGTGATTCATTCCGGAGATGTAATGTTTGATGCAGCCCTTCTTGCCGCAGACCTGGCAGATAAACACAATTCAATTCTGAAAACAACAGGCCTGCAACCCCGTGAATATTTTCTGGCAACCCTGCACCGGGCGGAAAATACTGATAATGAAACCCGTCTGAGATCTATTTTATCTGCATTAAACAAATTAAGCTTACAAAAACTTGTTGTCCTGCCCGTCCATCCCAGGACAATTAAAAAAATCAAGGCATTCGGCCTGGACAGCCTGATAGCCAATTTAAAAATGATGGATCCTGTTTCTTTCCTGGAAATGGTAGCCCTGGAAAAAAATGCAGCCTTGATTTTAACAGACTCAGGCGGTGTGCAAAAAGAGGCCTATTTCCATGGCATACCCTGTATTACCCTGCGGGATGAAACCGAATGGATAGAAACCGTTGAAACTGGCTGGAACATCCTGGCCGGATGTGATGTCAACCAGATTATTGAAGCATCAAAAAAAAGATCACAAGGTACCCCCATCCTTGAATATGGAACGGGCACGGCCTCCCGGAAAATTATTAAAATCCTAAATACAATACCAGCCATGGAGATAGATTAAGGATCGCAATTTGTATTCCGGGTTGACAGGGCAAGCGATATATATTAAATAAATTTTTATGCAGTATCATTAACCCGATGGGTGAGTTTTCGCCCAAACACTATTTATAAATTGCAGGAAAGGATTACTATGGAAGTATTATTCTGGGGAACCCGCGGGTCATTACCCTGTGCCGTCACGTCGGAAATGATCAGAACAAAGATAAAATCCGCCCTTGCCATTGCACTGGAAAAAAAACTTGCAGTCTTTGATGACCTGGATCGGTTTGTGGAAACTCAGCTGCCCTTTTCTGTCTCAAGCGGGTATGGATGCAATACCTCATGTGTTGAGATCATTGGCGGCAGTGAGTCTGTTATTTGCGATGCCGGCTCTGGATTGCGGGATTATGGCAATTGGGTAATGAAAAACCCCGGGGAAAAGGCAAAACAATCCAGGCAGGTTTTTAATATCTTTATGTCCCATCTTCATTGGGACCATATTCATGGATTTCCTTTTTTTACACCGGCATACATACCCGGCAACACCATTAATATTTTCGGATTCCATGAAAATTTGGAGGACGTGTTTAAAAAACAGCAGGCAGAACCCTGTTTCCCGGTTCCCTTAGAGGCGCTTTCTGCCACGATTAATTTTATCACCCTGGACCTTGAAAAAGAACATACCATTGCCGGGTTTAAGATTTTTGGCATAGAACAGAATCACCCGGGCAAATCCTATGGATATTCATTTGAAAAAAATAATAGAAAAATTATTTATTCCACAGACTCTGAGCATAAGTTGGACAAAAAAAAACCAGATGAGTTTATCCGGTTTTGTAAAGACGCGGATGTATTGATCAATGATGCCCAATATCATTTGTTTGATGCCATGGAGACAAAGGAAAACTGGGGGCATTCAAGCAATATAGTTGTAACCGAACTGGCAGTACGTTCAAATGTCAAACATCTGTGCATGTTCCACCATGAACATACCAGTGATGACACGGTTCTGGATAAGTTCTTAAATGAGACAAAAAGATATTTAAAACTCTATGATAAATCATCTTCTCTGATCATTGACATGGCGTATGATGGCATGCGTATCACATTGGAGGAAGAGGTCCCGTGTGAAGATTCGGAAAAACAAGTAAAAAAGGAATTGGTTACGTTTATTGAAGAAAAAGATGATCTGGTCATCTTTAATTTGGCCGGGCGAATGGATGTAGTGACCTGCATGGATCTTGAGAAAAACTTTCTAAAACAACTGGATTCAGGCAAAAAAGGGTTTATCTTGAACATGAAATCTCTTGATTATATCAGCAGTGCCGGCCTGCGCAGTGTTCTTTTGTGCAAAAAACAAGCTACTCAGGCAAACAGGCAATTTCTTATATGCGAGCTTAAAGAGATGGTCCTGAATGTATTTAAAATTGCAGGTTTTTCTTCATTCATGGATTTGGATTTTTCCCTTCAAGAGAGTCTTAATAAAATAACAACACCCTGATCTGTTAAGAGACTTTTAAAAACAAAGTCTCTTTCACCCTTTGAAGTTGTCGATAAAAAAATAGATGCTGAATCAGAGTTTTTGTCAAGGCGCATAACTTGTTTCGTACTTATATTTGGAGGAATTAAAATGGTAGAAAAGAATGAAAGTCTGGGAAAATATGAGGAGGAGATAGTTGACCTGAAGAGGGGAATAGAGGAGGCCCGGGCATTTGCACTAAGTAAACAGGACCTGGTTCTTGAATTGGTTAAGATAGGCACTGCCCTTTCAGGTCAAAAGGATCATGAGCGTCTGCTGGAAATGATAGTCGAGCTGGCCAAACGGTTTACTAATGCGGATGGCTGTACTCTTTATATAAGTGATGAAAAAGAAAAATCTTTGCATTTTACCATTGTTCAGTGTGACACTTTAGGGGTTAAGATGGGGGGACGGGCAGCAAAAATCAGCTGGCCGCCAGTAGCTCTTAACCTGGCTGATGGCAGCGAGAATCATGGAAACGTATCTGCCCATTGCGCTCTTACGGGAAAGATTATCAAAATTTCCGATGTTTACAGTTCTGATTTTGATTTCCAGGGAACCAGGGATTTTGATGCGAGTAACGGCTACCACTCAAAATCGATGCTGGTCCTTCCCATGATGAATCATGATGATGAAGTGATCGGGGTTATTCAGCTGATTAATGCCCAGAACCGTTTCACTAATGAGGTTATAGATTTTATGGATACTGAAATTGAGATAGTGACCTGTCTGGCCTCCCAGGCCGCCATCGCTATAACCAATATCCAGTTAATCAGCGGTCTGGAAGAGTTACTGCAGTCCATTGTAAAGATGGTGGCAACTGCAATTGATGAAAAATCGCCATACACCGGAGGTCATGTCCAGCGGGTAGCCAACTTTACCGAAGAGATTGTCAAGAAGATTAATCAGACTGAGACCGGCAGATTCTCCGGTATAGATTTTAATGAGGATCAGGCCAAGGAGATCAAAATGGCGGCCTGGTTGCACGATGTGGGTAAAATTATTACGCCGGAACATATTATTGATAAATCCAAGAAGCTTGAGACAATCTTTGACCGGATAGAATTGATTAAACTACGAATTGAGTTACTGAAGAAAGATTCAATAATCAATCGGCTTAAACGCCAGATTGATCTTGTAAGTGTTAAGCCTGATGTCTCAGATGATCTTGCCGATGAAATTAGAGAGCTGGACGAACAATTTGCTTTTATGCAGGAAGTCAATACGGGCGGTGAGTTTTTAAAAGATGATAGCTTGGAACGATTGCTAAAGATGGCTGCCTGTGAGATTGAGGTAGCCGGGAAGATGCAATCACTGGTCAATGATGATGAATTAAAAAATTTAAGCATTCGTAAAGGTACGCTGATCGACAGCGAGAGGGAAGTGATCAATAATCACGCGGCAGTCACCTTGAAAATGCTTGAGGCTCTGCCGTTTCCCAAAAAATTGGCACAGGTGCCGGTCTATGCCGGGATGCACCATGAAAAAATGGACGGCAGCGGCTATCCCCAGGGGCTTACGGCTGAACAGGTCCCGTTGCCGGCCCGGATTCTGGCCGTGGCTGATGTCTTTGAGGCCTTGACTGCGGCTGACCGCCCTTATAAGCTTGGAAAATTAATGTCGGAATCCATGCGGATAATGGGCTTTATGGTCAAGGACAATCATCTGGACAGCGAGTTATGTGACCTGATTGTTGAATCTGGCCTGGCTGCCGCTTACGCCCGCCAGTATATCGCCGAGAGGCAGCAGGATGATTTTGTTTGGGGTGGAAAGAAGTATGCGATAAAGGGTTAAGTGGTAAAAGTGGACGAAGAGCCCTAAGAGAAACTTGTTTCGCTTATTCCAAAGACTTTTGCCAGCTTTTGTCTGGTTGCCTTGCGATAAACAGCGCCATTTCGTTCCCATTTTGCCACGGTTGCCTGTTTTACCCCGATTCGACCGGCAAGTTCTTCCTGTGTCCATCCTCTTTCAAGGCGCTCCCGTTTGACGGGATTCATAAAGATATAGTTTTCCGCTTCTTTTTGATCATATAGAGGTTCAGACCTGATTTCATGTATGTCACGCAGATCGGAGTCATCTTCAATAAGGCCAAGGATAGTCTGGAATGACTTGATTGGCAGCACCACAAACTTTACTTTTCCATTTTCCTTAATTGTCTGGTATTCCATATTCACCTCTTATAAATGTCGCCCCTCGGGCGAATTTTTATTATTTCTATTATCAACCTGTCATCCTGGCGTGTATAGATGACACGATATTGCCCTACTCTGAGACGAAACCCCTGTCGTCCCTTTAAGACGTCGATATCAAGAGAAGGGGTATCTGGATTTGCCGCAAGCTCATGTAAATTGTTAACGATGATTGATTTTATTTTTAGCGGTAGCCGTGCCAGATAGTTTCTGGCCTGACGTCTGTATTTCAATTTATACATAGTTTAATTTATAGCTTTAAAGGATATATTGTCAAGATAAAACATTGAATTTTTTTTCGAAAACTCAAGTTTGTATTATTTAAAAAACTATGATAAATTATTTTCCGATGTACAAAAAGTGTTGAGTCTTGGAGGAAAAGTGAATCCAGCGCTCTTACAATTGTTAAAAAAACAAATACTTAATGGTACAAAAATCTTTCCAAAAAATAACACAAATAGTTTGTAAAATAGCATAAAATTAAGTTGCATTTTAATATTGTTACAGCGATATGGCACTGTAACTGAAGGGGCGGAGCTATAGCCCTTCACTCTGAATTAAAAAAACTTGCCCTTCCTAAAAACCCACTGTTGGGAAAGTTTTGTTAAAGCAGATTTTCGGCAAAGGTAAGCTTGTTTGGTTGTTGAAATTCTTAGAGCATCGGATAGCAGACCGCAGAATTTTGCGGCTGATTAGGAAATGGCTTAAAGTAGGTGTGGTGGAAGATGGTAAACGCACGACACAAGAAATTGGCACCCCACAAGTGGCAGTTATTTCACCAGTCTTGGAGAATATCTACCTACACTATGCACAAGACTTATGGGCGCATCAATGGATATTTGACAATAAACGCAGATCCCCATCCAAATAAAAATTATTGACAAAGATATCCGCTGTGTATATCGTTTTGGTATACATAAAGGAGATTGAATTATGGCTAAAACCGCAATGACCCATGTGCGTATAACCCCGGAAATAAAAAAAGAAGCAGAACGTATCATTAAGGGATTGGGATTATCCATTTCCGCAGCACATGAGCTATTTTACAGGCAGATAATTACCCACCAGGGACTTCCTTTTAATTTGCGCATTCTGAACAAGAATACAGTTCAAGCTATGGATGAAGCAAGAAAAGGTGCAGGAAAGAAGTATGACAGTGTAACTGCTATGTTTGACGACATTGGCAATTAATGTTACCGATTCGACCAACAGGCAGATTTAAAAGGGATGTAAAAAAGGCAATAGCCCGGGGCCGGGATATGGTAAAATTAAAAAAGGTGCTTGAAATATTATCCATCCCAGAGCCTTTACCTTTAAAATTCCAGGATCATAAACTTAAGGGAGAATGGCAGGATTTTAGAGAATGCCATATTGAACCGGACTGGCTTTTAATCTATACGATTGCTGATTATGAACTCAGGCCTACTCGATTGGGAACACATTCCGAATTATTCAGTTAACATGAAAGACGTTTCTGCCAAAATTCTGAGCGGGATAGCGGTATAGCGGTATAGCTGGGTCTGACCTCGGTAAGCTATTGTCTTTACAAATAATATTGTTGTACTTAAAGATAAGAGGTGATGTGCATATACTTTTTTACCTAACGGATCAATTCTGTGATGATCTCATAGATATCCATGCGGTGACCAATGGCATAGACAATTATGGTTTTGTTGTGATCGTCAATTTTATATATTGCCCGGTATCGTTTCATTTTTAAAGATCTAAAGTCTATCAGTTCATCCTGCAATGCTTTCCCCAGATACGGGGTGACGTATAGCTCTTTGAGTATTGATTTGAGCTGTTTTTTGATTCCCGGGTGCAGGCGGTTGAACATTTCTGCAGCCGTGGGTGTCAGTTTAACCCGATACATCAAAGAAGATCCTCCAGGTCAACCAGTGGCCTGTTCTCCTTTACCTCATTTCTGGAGCGTCGTATCTGTTTCATCATCTCTACATCCCCCAGGATTGCCATGGTTTCGCGCATTGCCTCGTATTGCTCCATGGACATGATGACAGCCCTGGGAATGCCGTTTTTGGTAATGGCTATGGTGTCCTCCCTGTCATTAATCATCCGTATTATGTCCAGCAGCCTGGTTTTAGCCTTTGTAACGGGGATGTAATTGTCAATCTGCATGAATACCTCTTTATGGAGTGTTATTATTAATGACCATAATAGTGACCATTATAAAAAATGTCAAGTGGTTTTAAAGGCAATTCTGGGCAATTCTGGGGACATCCATGATAAGTTTTGTCAACGGGGGTCTGGCATCCGATAGTCAGATATGATTGTTCGCATGGTTTCCTGCGAAGAAAAACATCTCATTTGATGATAATTTACGTAAGATTGGATGTTTAATCTGTTTCCAAAATAATCATTTTACAAGCATTACAGTTTGATGTATTATTATGATGTCTGTCAGACCCTGATGTCTACCTGATGTCTTATTGGGGTCAGACCCTGATGTGCTTGACAAAGGCACCATTATGAAGTACATTCATTCAGCGTGTTGATAAAAACCCTAGGGAAACATAACCATGGATACAGCAACTGAAAATAAAAATGAACGGATCAATCTCCGTGTGAAAAGCAGCGCAAAGCACCTTATAGACCTTGCGGCAGGTTTTGAGGGCAAGA
>Ga0075120_10000925_pt1 | contig 23930 bp, 21 predicted proteins | sample AntAceMetag02UKL_FD_69792 | JGI IMG/M metagenome (GOLD analysis project Ga0075120, IMG submission 69792) | Saline lake microbial communities from Ace Lake, Antarctica - Antarctic Ace Lake Metagenome 02UKL | ecosystem: Environmental > Aquatic > Non-marine Saline and Alkaline > Saline | place...
CTGGAATACTTTGGTGCCTTGTGAAAACTGGGCAGGAAGCAACATAGACAAAGATCTGGCTGCATCCTGCGACAGCCCCCCCAGATCCATGCCAATGGTTCCTTTGCGCTTTGAATCTTCAAGTATTTCCTTCATTATGAGCTGGGCCAGCTGGTCACGGGAGATATCAGCAATGGAGCGATATCCATTTTTTTTCAGTACATCCTCTCCACTGCTGTTTCTCAGCACCACTCCTTTTTGTGCTAGAAGCTTTTCATATAATAGAATACGGCTCCCGTGTTTTCCCCGGGCAGTGGGATAGAACTGAACAAATTCCATGTCCTGGAGGGCCACGCCAGCTTCATATGCCAGGGCATGTCCGTCACCTGTAATGCCCGGCGCATTGTTGGTATTTAAAAAAATATGGCCAAATCCACCAGTAGCAAGAACAATAGTCTTTGCCTCGATGGCTATAAGCTTCCCATTTTCCGAAATCCCAGTCACACCACAGATTCTGCTGCCTGAGATCATTAAAGAGGAGACAAATATGTGTTCTAAAAAGCGTACATTGCTTTCCATTGCCTTTTGCTTGAGGGGCAGGACCAGGTCGCTGCCTTTCCAGTTATTGCCATAAACATGGCGAGCATGACTGTGCCCGGGGATTTTTATGACGGCGGGCCTGCCATTTTCATCAACGCCAAATTTCACTCCCCAGTCCTGCAAAAGTTTCGTCTCTGACGGGATGGCCTCGGCAAACTGTGCCACCATGTCTGGATTGTTAAGAAACCGTCCCCCCTCTAGGGTATCCCTGGTGTGGACACTACTGCTGTCATTGAGATCGCCATATCCCGACGATGCAATGATTGCCTTGGAAAGGTAGGTATTGGTGGCATGACCAATTCGTGTTTTTGACACCATCAGAACATCGGCGCCACTTTCCGCGGCAGCAATGGCGGCCCTCAGTCCAGCTCCTCCGCCTCCTACGATGAGCACATCGCAATCCATATTTTCCTGTGTTTTAAATGGCATTATTTCTCCTCCAGGGTTTTGTAAAAAACCAATGGCTATGAGAATACCGGTATCACAACACAGATATCAGGTGCAATGTATTTCTATGTAACTGATTTAGACAAAAACCATAAAACAAACAGAGGCAGCATTATTATCCAGCTGAGGCAACCTGGATGGCCTTAAAAAAAATTACAGATACCGATATCAAGCTCTTCGTTGGTCATAACCCCATCCCCATGAAAAAAGTCGTCAATGGATTTGTAAAAAGTGTTGAGGGTAAAGGCAATGGAGAAATCATCAGAATGTATGATAATTGTTGATTTTTCATCAATTATGTAATAATTGAATGGCCCCGGTGATTTTTTTGGGGTCATTTACATTTAAACAAAGAGAGATTCAAATCCGATGAGCAAACCTGATACGTCCTCCCCAGGGGAATGTTCACCTTTGTCACTGTTTTTTGAAGGGGCAAAAGATACCTTTCCTTTAGTTGTCGGTGCCATTCCCTTTGGTATCATCTTTGGTACCCTGGCTGGCACGGCAGGACTTTCCTTTGGTGCCACCATGGGGATGTCCATGTTCGTTTTTGCCGGATCTTCACAGTTTGTTGCTATGAGTTTGTTGGCTTCGGGTACGGTATGGCCCATGATTGTTTTAACGACCTTTGTGGTTAACCTGCGCCATATGCTCTATAGCGCGACCATGATTCCCTTTTATAAAACGTTGAATCCGCTTTGGAAAATGGTACTGGCCTTTGGTTTAACCGATGAAACCTTTGCCGTGGCTGTCAGCCGCTATAATCAAAAAGACGGTGTACAAGGCAAGCATTACTACAACCTTGGCTCCATGGTATTCATGTACCTAAATTGGAATTTGTGTACTTTTATAGGGCTTACAGCGGGAAAAGCGTTTCCGGAGATATCCCGGTGGGGGCTTGATTTTGCCATGCCTGCCACATTCATTGGTATTGTAATCCCTTATCTTATTTCAAAACCTATGTGGGCTTCGGTGATTACAGCTGGAATAGTTTCTATCATTGCCGGAGGACTCCCCCACAAGCTGGGTTTGATGGTGGCTGCTCTTGCCGGGGTGATGGTGGGAGTGGTTTGTGAAAAAGTATTCCCTGGAAAAGAGGAGAGAATTTAAATATGTTTGGTACTGAAATTCAATTGTATGAGATTTATATGGTCGCAGGCATGGCTTTGGTTACTTTTGGCATACGTTATATTTTGTTTCCAATCTCCGGACGATTTACATTCCCTGAACTGTTTGAACGGGGGTTAAGATATGTGCCTCCTGTTGTACTCACAGCCATCATTGTGCCGTCAGTGCTAATGCCCAATGGGGGGGCGCTTAATCTGAAGCTGAATAATCCTTATCTCATTGGTGCACTTGCCGCCTGTGTCATTGGAGGAGTATTCAAAAATTTGCTTTTGACCATTGTCATGAGTATGGTGGTTTTTCTGGGAGCTCAATGGGTTTTTGCAATGGGATAGCTGGGATATTTCAAATTTCGACACCGTTTAGCGGCATTCGTAGTGCTCAGTTCAGATAATTTTTAGGCAACCCCATTTTTTTAATTCTACTTGCTATGACCCAGTCATTTCTATTTGTGTTCTTGATAAAATTTGTCTGCAATACTATTGTGCTATCAGTGTTTGAATGAAAATCTGGCGGTTTTCAGTCGGGCACTATTGATTTAACCTGTAAAGGCAGGGCATAAATGGACCATAACGAAATTGACAGGGTGTTCCCTGATCTTGATAAACAGCTTTTTAAAACAATAATAACCAAGGCTGATTCCTTGAAGGAAAGCCTGAAAAAATCTGGTCTGAAGCTTGATCTGCCCCTGGAGTTAAAATTTGATCTCATAAAAATTTTTCTTTTCAGCGAATTTATTACATCAATCCTTATTAAAAATCCAGATATCCTCAAAACACTTATCCAGTCAAAAGATCTTTTCAAGTCTTATTCAAATCATACATATAAGGCAAAGCTTGAAAGAAAAATTGTCCAGGACATGGATGTGGGAAGAGTCAAGGAACTCCTTTTACAGGTCAAGGTGTATGAAACCATCAGGATTGCATGGCGCGACCTGACAGGGAAAGCCTTGCTTGAGGAAACACTTTGCGACCTGTCCAATCTTGCAGATGCCATGGTTGATATGGCCACAAAGGTTATCTATGAAGAGTTTTGTAAAAGCTATGGGGTTCCTTGCGACTATGAAGGAAATTTTCAGGGAATGATCGTTCTGGGCATGGGTAAGTTAGGTGCCGGAGAATTGAATTTTTCTTCGGATATTGATCTTATTTTTGTCTATCCTGCGGCAGGGTATACAAACGGGGAGAAGATTATTTCCAATGAAGCGTTTTTCACAAAAGTCTGCCGCAGGTTTTTAAGTTTTTTTTCACCAGGCACCCAGGCAATTAATTTTTACAGGATCGATACCCGGTTAAGGCCCTATGGTGATGGAGGCCCGCTGGTGATGAGCAGTTCTGTCTTTGAAGAATATTATCAGGCCCAGGGAAGAGAATGGGAAAGATATGCCATGATAAAAGCAAGGCCCATTGCAGGTGACATTGACGCTGGCCTTAAGCTTTTAAAGGTTTTGAATTCTTTTATTTTCCGACGGTATTTTGATTACGGGTCTTTTGACTCATTTCGGGATATGAAACACAGAATTACCCTGCAGGTAAAAAATAATAAATTAAAAAACAATATCAAGCTGGGTGCCGGAGGCATAAGGGAAATAGAGTTTTTCGGGCAATTGTTTCAGCTGATCCGGGGTGGTGTGGAGCCTAAATTCCAGGAACCAAGGATTTTAAAGGTCCTGGATCTGTTACAAACCTATAATTGCATCAATGATGTAACCAAAAAAGATCTGAAAGACGCTTATGTATTTTTGCGGATGGTTGAAAACAGGCTTCAGGCCTATGCAGACCTTCAAACCCATGATATTCCTGAAAAACAAGAGCGAAGAAAAATCCTGGCACTTTCCATGGGGATTGATACATGGGATGATTTTGCAAAAACCTTAAGTGGTCACATGCAAAAGGTTCACTATCATTTCAATCAATTGCTGGTGTCGGAAAAACAGGAAAAACCAGACAAAGAGATTCAGGATCTTAAAGAGTTATGGATCAACATCAATGATCCACAATTTGTGACCGATGCAATGGCCATCAGTGGTTTTAAAGAGCCTGAAAGGGTATTGGGTATTTTAAGATCCCTTGAAGAACATCCAAATACAAAGAGGTTGACACCCAATGGAAGGAAAAAGCTGGCAAGGCTGATTCCGGTCCTGGTCAAGAAGATCGGCCAGCAAAATGATTCCGATGCTGTCTTTGTCAAGTTAATTGATCTGATCATCACCATTGAGAGAAGAACCTGTTATTTGTCTTTACTTCTGGAGAACGAAAGGGCGCTTGAAACATTGATCACCCTTGCCCAGAAAAGTCCCTGGATCATTACATTCCTTTCAAACCATCCTGCTTTGCTGGACGAACTCATGCATCCGGATACCCTGTATTCTCCGCCTGACAAACAGGCCCTGGAAAAAGAGATGGAAATTCGAATGGCCACTATTCCCCCGGGAGATCTGGAGTTTTTGCTGGAAGAATTGTGTATTTTCAGGCAGGTCAATTACTTGCGTGTTTCTGCTGCAGATGTAAGCGGAAATTATCCATTGATGAAAGTAAGTGACCACCTGACCTATATTGCCCAGACAGTTCTTGTTCAAGTGCTTCAGATTTCCTGGAATATTGTGACGCAAAAATATGGTATTCCCCAGGGTTTAGCGGATGAAACCCTTGAAAATTGCGGGTTTGCCATTGTCGCATATGGCAAGGTAGGCGGACTTGAAATGGGGTATAAATCAGATATTGATATTGTTTTTTTACATAAGGCAGATTCAGGGGTTACAAAAGGAAAAGAAAAGAGCATTGATACCAGCCGGTTTTATTCAAACCTGGGCCAGAGAATTATCAATGCCTTAACCATTCATACACCTGCAGGCAAACTGTATGGCGCAGATATGAGGTTGAGACCGGGTGGTGATTCCGGGATGATCGTTTCCCATATTGATGCCTTTGAAGACTATATGAACAGCCAGGCCTGGACATGGGAGCATCAGGCATTGATCAGGGCCAGACCTGTTGCCGGAGATAAAGACCTTTGTTCAAGATTCGAGGAGATCCGGAAGAACGTTCTGACTGAGAAAAGGGATGCCGAGACCTTAAAGAGGGAGGTCCGAGAGATGCGGGAACGGATGCGGGCTGAGCGATTAAAGGCCAAGAAAAATTTTTTTGATTTAAAACAGTCAAGGGGCAGTATCGTGGATATTGAGTTTCTTGTTCAATATTTAATTTTAAAAAATGCCCATGCCTGTCCTGATATAATAATTTGGACAGATAATATGAGGCTTCTGGAAAGCCTTGATGCTGAAGGGATTATTACAGGATGTGAAAGTGAACGACTCCAAAACGCTTATCTTGCCATGCGAAAGGCCATGCACAGGCTTGATCTCCAGGAAAAGAGCCTTGAAATTCCCCATGTCCGGTTTTTAGAAATTAGAAATCATGTTATCCAGATATATGATCAATATTTAGCTGATTAAGTAGTGCCTGACCGAAAACACTAAGTAATAAACACAAGGCTGAGCCAGGGCAAATACGTAATGATCAGGACAGCCAGAAGCAATACCAGCATAAACGGAATGGTGGCCCTATAAATTTCAATAATGGGCTTATTAAACCTGTATCCCGCGATAAACAGATTCATCCCCACAGGCGGAGTGAAATATCCTATCTGCATATTGGCAAGGAAAATAATGCCCAGATGAACGGGATCAACGCCATATTTCAATGCAATGGGCAGCATTAGAGGGACCATGATAATAATGGCTGAGAAAATATCCAGCATGGCACCGAGAATCAAAAGAAAGATATTTAAAAGAATTAAAAAGACAAGTTTGCTGCTCACAAAGGTTTGACAGATCTCAAACAATTTCATGGGCACTTCAGCATCAATGAGAAAATTTGTAAAACCAAGGGAAACCCCCAGTATTAAAAGAATTCCTCCCACCATTACCATTGATTCTTTGATGATGGAAACAAGCTGGGAAAGCTGGATTTCTTTGTAAATAAAAACTTCCACGATTAAGACATACATGGCTGTTACTGCAGCGGCCTCGGAAACAGCAAAAAAGCCCGTGTAAATGCCTGCAAACACAAATATGGGAAGCGGGATTTCCCAGATGGCCTCCCTGGAAGCAGATAATGCCTTTTTAAAAGAAAAAGCTATTAAGGGGATAGAATTTTTTCGATTGGCCCAGATACTCCATAAGGATAGAAGGAGAATCATTAAAAGGGCCGGTAGAATACCTGCAATAAATAATTTTTCAATTGAGATTTTTTCTCCTGCACCCATCTGCTGGGCAATGACCCCATAGAGAATCAGGGGAAGGGAGGGTGGAAGCAAAAGTCCCAGGCTCCCTGATGTCGTTACAAGCCCAAGGCTGAATTTATCTTTATATCCCGCCTGTTTCAGCGCTGGATACAGCAAAGCTCCCATGGCGACTATGGTGACCCCGGAGGCTCCTGTAAAAGCTGTAAAAAGAGCGCAGACAATAAATGCTACAATGGCAAGCCCTCCGGGCATCCATCCGAAAAAGGCCTGGGTCAGCCGGACAAGGCGTTTTGAAGTATTGCTCTCTGATAGAATATATCCGGTAAAGGTAAATAAGGGCAATGCAAGGAGAATTGGTGTATCGGCTATGCGATACAACTCTATGGCCATGACGGATAGATCAATACCGCTATAATAAAATCCTGCCATGGCCGCGGCAATAATAATACTGAAAAGAGGTGCGCCTAAAAGTGCAAAAAGGATCAATATGGCGATAAGTATTGCTATCATTGCGGGATGCGCTTAAACAATTTGAAAAGACAGGTAAAGGAAAATAAAAGATACCTGAAACTGATAATGACAAATGATATCGGGAGAATGCTTTCACAGATCCAGGCCGGGATATTTGCAAAGGCTAAAGCCCCGTGATTTCTTTCCATCATCACAAACACAAGGCTGTAGTATGCCATAACAGCACAAACCAGCATAGTGAAAATAGATATAATAAGATTTGTCAGTTTTTTTATCTGATCAGGAAGAAAGCGGGATATAACATCAATACTGATGTGATGGTTGTTTCTGCTGGCAACCATGGCACCGATAAGACCGATCCATAGGACCAGGGTCCTGACCAGGGGATCACCCCATAGAATTCCGGAATCAAACAGATTTCTTAAGAAGATCTGCAACACGGCAACAAAGATCATTAAAAGCAGAAGCCCGATGAGGATACCATCCTCAATTTTTTGAAGAAGTGTAACAATATTTTGAGGGAAGCCTGCTTTTTTACTGGGCATTTTTGATTTGTGCGGTTGAATGAAAATCAGTGAGATGCGTATCCAGTTGATCCGCCATATCCTTTGGAAGAATACCGGATTCGATCATTTTTTTTGATGCAATATCAGCTATTTCCTGCCATTCACCCATCGCGTCCCTGGAAGGTGTGATAAATGTTATCCCCCTGTTCTTTAACGCCTGGATTGCATTAATGTCATCCTCCCTGTTCTGAAAATCAATTTCCTTTAATGCTTTGGTCATGATTTGGGTAACAATTTTGCGATCCTGTTCAGCAATTTTTAAAAACGCCTTTTTATCAACGGCAAGAACGGCATGAAGATAAATCAGGGGTATGTTTGTTATATATTTAATCTGGGTGTGCCATTGCAGGACAATGGCCCCAACAGGAGATGTTGCCACAGTGTTAATCAACCCTGTCTGGAGGCTGGTTCGCACATCTGCAATGGATAGAGGAATGGGTGTGACACCAAAGGACTTAATGGAATCCTGGCTGATTTTATCGTTATCTGGAATCCATACTTTCTGATTTCTTAGATCCTGTACAGTTTCAATTGGGTTTTGCGACATAATGTATGCAAATCCACCACCAATGATCCCAAAAGTCACAAACCCGGCATTATCAAGCCCGTCAATGATATATTGATCCATATGTTTTCTAACATAGTCCACTTCTTCTATGTTTTTAAATTTTAAAGGCTGTGCATAGATCTGGTTTGGTGGGAAAAACTGGGAAAGGCTTCCAGCCACAACCGCTCCTCCTTGTAACTGACCAATTCGGATTTTTTGTAAAACAGTTTTATCATTTCCCATGACACCGCCGGGATAGAATTTAAATGCCACACGGTTATCGGTTTTTTGGGCCACCATGTCTGCGCCCTTATTCATTTTTTCCATCCACATGGAGCCTTCTGGTGAAAGGGTGGCAATTTTCAGTCTGACGGCAAAGGCATTATCTGTTGTGAACACAACAAACAAAATCAATATCAGTGTTTTAAGGATTTGGAAAATCATGGATATCTCCGGCTTAATAATTTTTAAAAATAATCATCTGCACTATTTATCAATTCTCTGGCCTGTATCTGGGCCCAGGTATTTACAAGGGTATATCCTGGTACATGGGGATCGGCAGCAATCACATCTTTTAGGACTTGGTCATGAAGTTTTCTGTCAAATATCATCCTTGCATATAATTTTGCAAAAACAACCTTTGCCATCAGATTTTTTCCCTTAGATAAGTTGACAGCCTTATCAAAATATTGTTTTCCTAATTCTGGTTTGCCGCCAAGACCAGGCGGCAGAAAAGTTGCCAATGTTCCCAGATAAAGATATGCCGCACCTTCTTTATGTGCCTCATCAAGCTCTATCACTCGTTGCATGATTAACTCAATATGTGCCATGTCTGCAATGGCATTAAAATCATTTTTATTGGCCATGATCCAGGCTGACCATGCATTGCCCAGGGCAAAAAGAGCGGGAACATGTTCTTTTTGCATTGTTGAAATGATTTTTTCAAAATCTTCAAAGGTTTTTGATTTAAGCCCGCATGCATCTTTTTTTTCAAGGCATATTGCCTGGTTAGCATAATCCAAGGCTTTTTGCGCCATTTTTTTTGATCTGTCCATGTCTTTTACAAACAGGTCTGCATAAGCTGTGTACAACATGGCAGCAGTGGACAGCAGGGTTTCATTTTTCGGGTCTTTGTTGATCAGACTGTCGATCATCAGCAAATATGCCGGGGCTCCTGCTTTCACCATGGGTAAATCGTCATTGTTTAAAATTGTATTGGAAAGATTTTCCATCATGTCTGATGTGGCAGATGTCATTATGATTGAACAGCCTGATGATAAAAAAAGATTTATTATGCAAAAAATAAAGATAGCAATCGCTGAAAGGGATTGTCTTAAATTATGGATCGCAATGTGGTGAAGAATCATCAATAAATCAAATCCTTTATCTGTTTGGGACGTTTGATAGCCAGCAATTTATCATTTGTTTTTGAAAATTAACGTGTTTGGAAAAAAAAAGCAACTAGGGATTCACAGCAAAGTATTTGTGAGGGGTTAAAATCAAGAAAACACTTAAACAAAACGATGATAATCATTCTCAGTTCCACTATGGTCTATTCTTAAAATAATTCAGTAAAACCCCGCTACCGAGGATAAGAATACCTCCTACAAAGAAATTCCAGGAAACCACTTCACCCAATAAAAGAATCCCGGTCAATGAGGTGAATACTGCTTCGGTGGACATATAAACGCCCCCTTCCCATCCACTGCAATAGAAAAATCCCTGGTTCATCAGCAGTTGAGCTCCGGCAGATGTCAGAATAATTCCGGCAATCATAAGAAGCTCTACTGAAGAGGATGGTATCACCGGGTTCAAAGCAACCATTGGAAAGGTGATCATGGAACCCACAGTGCAGAAATAGAGGTAAATAACGACAGGGCCGTTTTTTACCCTGAGTGAGCGGATGAAAGTTACTGTTAACCCGGTGAACACAGCACCTGTAAGCGCCATGCTCTGTCCGAACCAGGAGCCGGAAATATTGAAATTGAAAAGGATTGCTATACCGAGTATGACAAGAGCAATACAGAACATCTCGCTAAAGCCGATCCGTTCCTTATACAGAAAGAACGCCGAAATTGCTGCAAATACAGGAAACGTATAGAAAATGACAATGGCTGTGGACATGGGTAACATTCTCATAGCGGTGACCAATGAAATAAATGCGACGGTTCCGGTGCATCCCCTGCCAAGCAGCAGGGGGATGTTGTCTCCTTTGAACAAGTTCCTGCCCTTTGCAAAAACAAGAGTCAGGATGATCACGCCTCCCAGGAAACGGAAAAAGCCAAAGTGCCATGCCGTATATCGAGCATCAATAGTTTTTATGAGAATGTTCATAAGAGTAAATACGATTGAAGACGAAAGCATGAAAAACAGACCTGCAAATGGCCTTGCGATCCCTGCTCCGGTAGAACTGACTGATGTTGGTCTCATAAAAAATCGGATCCTGATCATATGTGAGTAGAATAGATTCGCACTATGCTCTTTTTCCCCTGTAAATACAAACAATCAGGATCATCAACCAATAACAGAAAAACTACTGTCACGGTTAATTTCGCGATTACGGTGGAAAGCACCCATATCAATACTGATGCCTAAATGCGGTAAAGTAAATTTCAAAGGTGTTGCATCATGATCATAGCCTTTTTCAACCTTTTCTATCAATTCAGCCATCATGCATCCAACCACAGGGGCTGTTTTGAACTGGTTACCGCTTGTTCCAATGGCCTGGTAATATCCATTTAAATCTGATTTGTCATATATTGGAATCCAGTCATCACTGACATCGTAGAGATCAACGATACCGGCGGGTTGATTGGGAATCGGTAAATCTGGAATACGTCTTGCCAGGCGATAAACTTGAGCCTTCCATTGGCTTTGGGATACCTGGTTATCGAAATTATCCGGATCCACCCACTCCTGTGGATCGCATGCAGGATCAACACTTCCCGTCAAAATCCTATCCCCTGCCTCTGGGCGATAATAGGCACCGATATCTGCATCATTGGTGTGATACCCTTCTTTTTCGGGTCGGTAATTGGCCGGCGGCGGCACGACATGGACCTCATGCCGCAGGGCACGGGTCTTGATATTATTTTTTTCTATTTGTCCTGCCATTTCAGTGATTTTAAAAGAGTGGGGACCGCTTACATTGATCACTATAGGTGCATTTATCTTCTCACCGCTTTCCAGCGTAACGCCCTGAACTTTGTTATTCTCCTTGTCAATTGACACAACACGCTGGTTGTACATAAACTCTGACCCTTTGGCCTTTGCTGCAAATTCAACATTCTGGGTTGCCAGTTGCGGATCACCTATATATCCTGATTCAGGCGTATAACAGGCTCCTGGCAGCCAATCATCTGATTTATCAAAAAAGCCTGCATCATCGGGAAGTTTTGGAGGATAGAATGAATGAAAATCTGCAATGGGAATCTTTTTTTGAAGCATTGCCAGGTCCCATTCTTCATATTTAACACCAACGCTGTCAAAGTTGGCTTTGACCCTGGGCCAGTTGATGACCTTATTTTTGATAAAGACTGAGCCCGTATTATTATATTTTGCTATACCACGAGGATCTTTTACACCAAGATATTCTTCCCAGTTATGCCAGTACCAGGCACTTTCGTAAGCTGCTGCTACGCCATCTTTGGTGGAGTAGTAAAAGCGTACATTCCCGCAGGAGTTGGATGTGGATCCCGCCCCTGCCGTCGGTTGAAAATCTATATTTAGAGTGCTGTACCCTTTTTTTACAAGTTCATAGGCAATGCAGCATCCGATAATACCTGATCCGATGATGATTGCATCATAGTCTTTGGACATGGTTAAATCTCCTTTAATCATTTTATATTTATTTTATACTTACTTTAATAAGTGTTTATCTTTTTGAGGTTGATGCCAGATGCTCATACCATCTGTAAATTTTTCAAAATACGTCATCGCCTTTTCGCTTTTTTGTGAATATTTTTCGGCAAACTCCGTAATCAAGCCATTGATGAACATTACAGGAGCTGCATATGCATCTACAAAGGAGATTGCACTTATGGAAATAAGAAAAGCGATTTGAGCTAAATGAATGATAGGTGACTGGTTGCTATCGGTTAGTGCAATAATTTTGCACCCCTGGTCCCGTGCAAGATTTCCCAGAGCGACTGTGGTCTTGGGATAACGGGGAAAGGCAATTAAAAATACCAGAGAATCCGGTCCCAGATCTTTTAAAAAATCAGAATCCTGTCCATTGACCGACGTCACCCTCCTGACGGATGGTAAAACCTTGGAAACAGCATATCCAAAATATTCAACCAATGAAACCGAGGCCATTGTTCCAATAATGACCACGTGGTCTGCTTTGGACATCCATTCAAGACATTTGAAAAAATCTGATTTATTAATGGATCTATTTAGTTGATTAAGACTTTCTATTTCCAAAGATAGAATTCGCTCAAAGGCGGTCTGGGTATTGTCAATTTTAGATTTAAAGCCACCTTGTCCCAGGTTGAATCGACCAAGAACCGACAGCTCATTCTGGATACTGCCCTGCACTTCGCGGCCTAACTCAGTGTATCCTGAATAACCCAATGTGTTGCAAAGTCTTATAACTGTTGCAACAGATATACCCGCTGCTTCTGAGAGTTCTTTGATGGAAAGAAAACCTACTTTTTCAGGTCGTTGTATGATGTATTCGGCAAGGATGCGTTGGCTCTTGGTAAAATCATCCATCATACAACGGATTCTTTCAATAACTAACGGAGCAATTCTTTCAATTGGTTCAGGGTTATGTTTTTTTATTGTCATTGTGTAATATAAGTTACATTTAAATTAATTTTGTAAATTATATTACATAATGTTCGTTTCCTTTGTCAAGCGTAAATTTTATTATTTTTTTTACGTGACAGGCAAGTCCCTTAGGGTTCACCCAAAAATAAATTACCAATTTTGGGAGTTGAGTCGCCTGTCCGGCAAGTCCTGAAAACCAAGGCATATCAAGCATATGCCGTTTTTTCAGGGCGCAGCAGGACAGGATGAATCGGCTTCCAAAATGTAAAGTTATTTTTGAGTGGGCCCTTAGACAAAGGGAGATAGTTTATCCTATAAGCCGCTTTTTATTACTCTATGTCTTCCAGGACCATAAAAGAATCCTTTCTTGGTATACTCTTTAACCAAAGCATCTTCAAAATCCCTGTTACTGCCTTTGAAGGCTCTCCGTAATTCTTCCAGCATAAGATCAGCCTTTTGCTGTCCAAAAAGGTTTCGTCTTTTGATACTTCGAAATAAAATTCGATCAGATATTACCTGGGGCGGCAAATCATAACGTTGCGACCACTTCAGCACTTTGGCAACATAGTTTTTAATCAGCTCAATTTTTTCGGCAATCGTAAAAGGACATTCACCAAAAATACCAGACATGACTGAATAGGCAACACCAGTTACACCACCGGCACCAATTCCCTCATAAGGGACCACTGGAATGCCGGCTTTATGGAACAACCACGGACCTTCTATCTGGTCTGGAAAAAGATTATTGGCTGGTCCTCCGATGATACGAACACCGGCTTTTAATAGACGGGACAAATTATGCTCGTCAAGTATATCCCGCAATGCACAGGGACAAAAAATATCTGCCGGCACATCATATATTTTATCAGGATCTTTTAAAAACTCTGCCTGGTTGGATGAAAAAGCACTGCTGTTTTCTTTTTTAAAACGGCTTTTTGTCTGGGTATTGGTTTCTGCTATAATTACTTTTGCACCCTTTTCAATCAGATACTGTGCCAGAAGATACCCAACCTCTCCGATCCCCTGGATAGAAACAATAATTTTGTTCAGTGGAGGAGAATCCGGCAAGCTTTGGGCCATGGCCTCAACGGCTGGCAGACAAGCATCGGCAGTGACCAATGCAGAAGGAATCCCATTTTTATACACGCCCATGGGAACCAGTGAGGTGGGTGCAACCGGAAGGGCATACTTTTCAAGATCATCCAGAGAAAGTCCCAGATCTGCTGAGGTCACAATAAACCCCAATCGCTCAAAAGCTGCAAAAATAGATGTTAATACTTTGGGTTTGTTGGATATATCCCCAAAAACAGTGACTTTATTTCCTGCACTAGGCGTTTGGACAACCTGAATTTTCATGGCTACTGCCAGACTCATATCCAATGCATCTGAAATCGCTGCTGCCTTATTTGGATAATTAATCCACCGGATTCCACCCGGCCCTATAATGCGAAATTTACCATCCCCCCCATCAATGACCCCAAAGGAATGGATAGAAGTATAACAGACAAAATCCGGATTTTTACCAGTTAACTCGAACAGGGCTGTATGATTGCGCCAGTGTTTCCGGCTCGATTTTGGTAAAGCACTTGGGTGGCGGATCCAGCGCATGATGCTTCCGTCATCCATGGCAAACAGCTTTTGAGACACAGGCCCATCCGGTTTAGGAGGCGCAGGAACATCCAAAATACTGGGAGGTGCCTGGCCTCTTAATTTGGTCTTTGCCGTATTCAGCGTAAGAGCACCTGAAAAAACAAAGAGCTGATCCCTTTCTCTGAACCAGCCTTTTTCTTCGGCTTCATATCCATAAGCTTCTCTGACAAATTGCAGATCTTCGGGATTTTTGTAATCCAGGTATATAATTTTACCATTGGAAACAAGAATGGCTTTTTCGTCCTTTTTAATCGTGGCTTGCATAATAAAATCCTATTGAATGAATTAATAAAAAACTGAAATTATGAGAAATGGTCCTTAAAGAATTTGACCTAAAAATTCTTGCGTGCGGGGATCTTTTGGGGATTCAAAAAACTCTTTGGGTGGTCCATGTTCAACAATGACACCATTTTCCGTAAAATACATGTGATCTGCAAGTTCCTTTGCAAATCCCATCTCATGGGTTACCAAAAGACAGGTCATTCCTTCTTCTGCCAGATCCCTGATGGTTATGAGAACTTCTTTAACTGTTTCCGGATCAAGGGCTGCTGTGACTTCATCAAACAGCATCACCTCCGGATTCATGGCAAGAGAACGAGCAATGGCCACACGTTGTTGCTGACCGCCTGATAATTCACCTGGATATTCATCTTCTTTGCCTTCCAGACGAACCTTTTTCATTAAATCATAAGCGCGTTCTTTAATTTCTTTAGCATCTTGTTTCAACACATGGATGGGAGCCATCATAATATTTTCCAACGCTGTTTTATGGGGAAATAAATTGTATTGTTGAAATACCATGCCAACCATTTTGCGGAGCTCAAGTTTATCCAGCTTAGGGTCATGAACTTCCATGTCTTTGACCTTTATGGAGCCTGCATCAATTGGTATCAGACCGTTAATGCATCGAAGTAAAGTAGATTTGCCTGACCCGGAAGGACCTATAAGACAGATCACTTCGCCTTTGGCAACATCTAAAGAGATTCCTTTTATGACCCGATTTTTGCCAAAGGCTTGATAAACATCGGCTATACTTACAATGGGACTGATTTTAGAATTTACGTTATTTTCAGGCATTCATATAATCCTTTTAAGTTTTCAGCGCATATTTTTTTTCAAGCCGCAGGGTCAATTTAGCAATTGGATAGCAGTAAATAAAAAACCAAGCTAAAACAAAGCTATAGATGGGTACGAGCAACTCAGGACGTCCATCTGCTGCCAGGACCTGTCCGGCAAGGCTCATAACTTCTTCAACGCCCACGATTGAAGCTAACACTGTGGCCATGGTCAAAATACTATAAAGATTCATCCAGGGTGGCAACATGCGCTTATAACACTGGGGCAGGATGATAAGCCAGATTTGCTGACGCCGAGTGAATGCCAGGGATTCGGCCGACTCCCACTGACCCGAGGGGATAGAATTAATTGCGCCTCTGATAATTTCCGACACATTTGCCATGACCGGCAATGAAAGACCTATGACGGCTTTAATCCAGTCTGGAAAAGGAATAATAAACCCGCCTATGGTGATTTCAAATGGAAGCATAAACATACAATAAAACAATAATACCAGCCAGGGAGAGTTCCTGAAAAATTGTGTCAGAATTTTTGAGGATAGTCGAACCGGCAGGAACAATGAAATTTGAAAAACTCCCAGAACAGCTCCAAGCAAAGTGCCGATCGCCATGGAAATAAAACTGATCAAAAGATTAAAACCAAATCCTTTTAATAAAAAAGGCGTCCAGAGAAAAATGGTCTTTATCAGCGAAGGCTGGTCGACTCCACCCGTAACTTCGGCCGCAAAAGCGCTGACGCTAAAAATTGAAATCAGCCACACCAGGTGAACTTTACGAAGACGAGCCAGGATTGGCTGACGGCCTTTTTGGTCTTTAAGCGGAGCTGGGTCCAGGGAGGATCGACTCGACAGTAACACGGCCAACTCATGTTTTGGATTCAAGGGGATCTTAAATTTTTTGATTTTCCGCTTAAACATTTATCATCCCCCATAACCCGGTATCTTTAAAGAGTGCTCCCACCGATTTATAACCCATGCCAGTATTCCAACTATAGAAACATAAGCTACCAGTAAAAAGGTCATCATCTCCCTGACATTGACATTGTCGCTCCAAATTTGACTGCTGACATAAAGCATTTCAGGTACAGCAATGGCAAAAGCCAGGGTGGTGGTTTTTACAAGATTGATCAGATTATTACTCAGGGCCGGCAGACAAACCCTAAAGGCCAGGGGCAAGACAATATAAATATAAGCCTTCAACCGGGTGTAACCCAGGGATTCAGCCGCCTCAACAGTTGACATGGGAACTGCTTCAACGCCTGAACGAAATATTTCAACATTAAAAGATCCGGCAAAAAATGAAAGAGATATCACTGCCCAGACAAAATTACCAAGTATTGGTTCGTATCCCCCCCATTCATTTTGTACTTTGGGCATAAGGCTTCCCAAAGCAAAATAGAAAAAATAAAGCTGTACCAAAGGAGGCGTGTTTCTAAAAAATTGGATGTAGCCCTGTACAATTCTGCGGGTCCACTTGTGATGTGAGCCCTGTAACCAGGCTCCCGCAATACCAATAATGACCGAAAAAACAAGGCAGGTGCCTGATAACCAGAGAGTGGTTAAGAACCCTTTCCACAAACGGACTCTGTCATAGGAATCATATATAAATGTCAGATTTATACCGGTTTCATCATACAGTAATCTAAACCATTCGAAAAAGGGTTCCATTTATTATTCCGTATATTTATTTTTTATCAGAATATCTTTTATTCATATTAACGGCAAAAGGAGTGGGAGTAATGCCGAATTTTTCTTCCAGTTCAATAATTCGGCCATTTGCATGCCATTTCATAGTCAATTCAGACATCATTCCATAGAAGCGATATTCACCGTGTTTGACAGCCAAACCCCAGGATGAGTCATCAATGGTTTTCAGGGACATTTCATAATCGCTCCATTGAGGATCCTGCAATTTTGCAACAATAAAAGAATCATCATAAACAAAGCCAATGCAACTGCCCTGCTTCAAAGCATTGAGCGATTCCGCTGTTCCTTTAAAAGCGACTATTTTGGCACCAAACTCCTGACCAACTTTTTTATTATAAAACGATCCCTGGATACCGCATACTGGTTTTCCTCGTAAATCTTCCCATTTTTTTAAAGCAGCCTTTTTGGTGACAAGAAGGTTGATGCCTGATGAGTAATAATTCGGCTGTACAATGAATACCATCCTGGCCCGATCCGGCCGGTCCGTCATTGTGGCAATCATCAAATCAATTTTGCCCTGCTTGAGAAATTCCATCCGGTTGGAGGCCACTACCGGAATCAGCTCCAGTTTAACTCCGAGCATGTCAGCTACATCCTGAGCCAATTCGGGTTCAATACCAATAATTTTGCCGCTGGTGTCACGAAAACCGTAAGGTTTATAATCAGCTTTGACACCGACAATAAGCTTGCCCCTTGCTTTGATATCATCAACCACATCCGCCTGCAGTGCAGGACTAACCAGACAAACAACGAAAAATGAAATCAATAAAGCTCTAAATAATTTAAAAGACATAAATACCTCCTTGTTTGAGTTTGAGTAACAATAGTTAATACACCGATTATTTAACGTTAAAGTATAGAGAGAGCAAAATTGTATGTCAAGATGAAACTTTGCGCTTGTTGGGAGCAAAGGAATTGTCCGGATTTGTAGCACATAGATTGTCCGGTTATAATGGAAGCCAGAAAGGAGGCTTTCATGAAGAGGGCACAAATACTACAGGAAATCCCTGAGGTCTGCATTGAGAACTGCCATAAGGGTGAAGGGTTTTGACTGTTATCCCATGCAATCAGCTGAAACCGGCCTTTTTTTGCGGGCGAAGGATAATAGGTTCGATCAATCCATCCTCTATGACGGCCGTGACTTAGTTTTTTTAGACGTCATATCCTTATAAAGCGTGACGGAAAAACAGGTTTCCTTTCCAGGTTTAGAATCTACATAAATCTCGCCCCCATGGTCCTGGATAATCCCATACACAACAGAAAGGCCCAGCCCCACACCTTTGCCTTTTGTCTTTGTGGTAAAAAACGGCTCAAAAATTTTTGATACAATATTTTTATGGATGCCAGACCCTGTATCTTTAATCTTAATACCAATGGCGGCTTGATTTTTTTTGCTGAAAGTTTTAATGGTCAGGCGCTTTTTCTCGGAAGTTGTCATGCTTTCCACTGCATTGGAAATCAGGTTCATGAGCACCTGTTTTAACTGGTCTTCTGATCCTTTGATCAGAGGCAGGTTGTATTCAAGATCTTCTAGAACATGGATGTTGTTTAATTTTAAAAGGTTGGCATTTAACATAAGGGTCTGTTCAATGAGATCATTGAGATCAAATTTAACCAGTTCAATTTTTGACTGGCGCGCAAACACCAGAAGGTTGCTTACAATACGGCTTATCCTCCGTGTTTCCGTCTCCATGAGTTCCAGGTATTTTAAAAAAAGATCAATGGTTTTTTGATCAATGGAGTCTTCTTTTAATATTCGTTTGCTGAGCAGCACAAGATTTAATATGCCAGCTACAGGATTATTGATTTCATGGACAACAGACGAGGACAATTTACCCAGAGAGGTCATTTTATCCTGGTGAAGAAGCCTTTCATGGCTTTCTTTCAACTGAAGGGTTCTTTCTTCCACCTTTTTGATAAGAACGTTTTCATCCAGTTTGCGCTGGGTAATATCCCGGCTGATTTCAATGAATTTGGCAATTTTTCCTGTTTTTTCCCAGATGGGAAACACAGTCAATTCAGTGTGCCTGGGCTTGCCATTACTGTCCAGCCTTGTCAGCTCGACCTGGCATTTTTTTTTGTTCTTGATGGCTTCTTCAAGAGGACATATGCTGTGGCAATTGCTGGTTTCCCTTTTGTCTTCCTTTAACACCTCAAAACATTTGCGGCCTATGACATCTTCCCTGGAACATCCCAATTGTTTTAAAAAAGCTGCATTTGTTTCCATGATCTCCTTTTCAGGCGAGATGATTAATACAAAATCTTTGATACCACTGAGAATGGTTTGTATCTCTTTTTCAGGCAGGGTCACAACCACATCCTTGCAAAAAAGTTATAAACAATCGGAAATATTATTAATTTCTAACATATGATGAATTATGAAAGCAAGGTTCTTATGGAAAATAGAGTGTTGAAATATTAGAATTCTGTGTTGAAAAATCCAACAGCAGTGAAGATGCCTGGTGATGATGGAATTCCATTGCCTTGATATGTAAAGAGCCTTATAGGCTGTAGTAAAATCCTGCAATTTGAGATTCCATTAATCTGCTGTACCTGTGATGCCAAGATATTTAAAATCCCGCAATAGACAAGGGGTTTAATATTAAATTTGCCTTTTTTATCAAGTTGGCCTTTTTTTTGCTCTAATTAAATAGACAAAAGAGCAAAATAATAATTCATAAAAAGGAGAAAAGACAATGAGACAATCAATAAGAACTGAAAAATCTACAAACATCTGGAAAGCCAAAAAAGACAAAACCGATCATCCCTGTATCTGGATGCAGGCAGGCATTGCAAAAAAGAAAAACTGCAACAACTTTTATGACTGCACCAATTGCAGATATGATGATTCCATGGCTAAAACGGCAAACGCAGGCAAACACATCACCTGGCAGGAAGCTTTGAGAAACAGGGACAGCAAGGACAGAACCTGCAGGCATGCGCTGACCCACAGGACTGAACACAAAATCTGCCCCATGAATTACAATTGCGGGCGGTGTGATTTTGACCAGTATTTTGAAGATATCCTTTCCCCGAAGACGGGTCATTCCATGGTGTATATGAAAGATGTCAAAGGCTTTGATATTGCAGACGGATATTATTTTCACACGGGCCATACATGGGCCAGCATCGACAGCGGCGGCTTTATCCGTATCGGACTTGATGACTTCTCATTCAAGATCCTGGGCTGCCCGGATGCCTTTGACCTTCCCCTGACGGGCCAGGAACTGAACAAGGATAAAGTAGGGTGGGGCTTGAAAAGACGAGAAAATCTGGCTGATATTCTCTCCCCTGTGAATGGGATCATTACAGAGGTCAATAACAATATCAGGAAATCTCCAGATCTTTCAAAGAATGATCCCTATGGTGATGGATGGCTTTTTACCATTCATAATTCTGATATAAAGGGAATAGTTCAAGATCTTAAAACGGACAACGACAGCTTAGAATGGCTGGGACAGGAAGTGACCACCCTTGAAAACATGATTGAAAAGGTAACAGGTCCTTTGAGTGCAGATGGTGGCCTGTTAAAGGCAGATGTATTTGGAAATCTGCCGGATCTTGGCTGGCATAACCTGACCCACACTTTTCTGAGAACCTGAAATTTGTCGTTATCCATACTTTTAAAAAAGGATGCAGCAAATGGAAACAAGAATAGAAGAAAAAACTGCTGCCTGCCTCTGGATGCAGGCAGGAGTGGTAAAGAAAAAAATATGTATAAGTGATTTTTCCTGTATGACCTGTAGATTTGACAGGGCTTTGAGAAAAGCCTGCCATGAAAATGAGGATCTTCAAAAAAAGGGCGTGATCCTAAAGGGAAAAAGAGGCAATCTTGTTTTCTGGAAAGAAAAGCTTAAAAAGCAACCCCTGGCAAAAAGACCGTGTATCCATCACATGAAAGGCCATATTGACTTTAAAGCCTGCCCCAAAACCTATCATTGCATTGATTGCGAATTTGATCACTACTTCCATGACCAGTTCAAGGTTTATACCATTGTAAAACCAGTGGAGTTTAATGATATCAGAGGCGTGTCCCTGCCTGTGGGGTATTATCTTCATTCAGGGCATACATGGGTGAAAATAGAGGATCGCAGCAATGTTCGTATTGGTATTGACGATTTTGCTTCAAGGGTTTTGGGAAAAATTACCGCAATAAAAACTCCTTTGATGGGCAAACAGGTTTTCCAGGGGAAAAACGTCATTCATATATCCAGGAACAAACATAAGGCATCATTTTTATCCCCGGTCAGCGGTGTTATCACCCAAGTCAATTCAAAGGTAAATAAAACCCCTGGTCTGATCAACCAGGATCCCTATACAGACGGTTGGGTATTAAGCCTTTATTGCCCGAACCTGAAACAAGAACTGAAACAACTAATGTTCATGGATTCAAATAAAAGATTCATGGAAAAAGAAGTGGAAAGACTGTATGCATTTTTAGAAGAAGAGACACAGCTTTGTGCAGCAGATGGCGGAAGTCTGGGTATGGATCTTTTCAAAAACCTGCCAAAAATTTCCAGGGACAGGCTGTTAAATCTTTTTATCCACAAAGATCCCTGATGTTGTCGGCCAGAAAAATATTGCAATACCGGCAAAACTGACTTGATTTCCTGTCAACGTCATCAAGCCTTCTGCAATAGTGCATAAGACATCTTTCATCTTTACAGTGGCGAAGATCAAAGGTATGCCCGAGTTCATGGATGGCTTCTTTTACGATTCTCTTACGTCCTTTGATAATACCCTTGACTTCAAGGCCGGCAATCAGTCTTGCAATGGATATAATGCAGGCTTTTCCCCCAAGCTGGGCCTCACCATAAACATGGGTGAGGATAGGAATAAAAAGATCCTCCTTTGTCACCGCAATAATCTTGATACAATCATCTGGTGCCTTTTTTTCCAGCGCCTCAAGGATTTTTGTTGAATGATATTGTTTACGCTCTGGATCATAGGCAAACAAAATATCGTCTAAAACCGTCTCCACTCTGGCACTGAACCTGAAAAATTCCCCTGCTTCCCTTGCAATGGCCTGACTCATCCAGGGCGGGATATCTCCAACCGGGGAAACAATAATGGTATCAATATTATTCATTTGCCAGTGTTGGAACAATAAGCGTATTTATTTGTCACGATCATTTTTTAAGTCATATAGTTTTATCTTGTTGTACAGGGTTGATCTGTCAATACCAAGAATGGCAGCACTTTTTGAAATATTCCAACTATTCTCATTTAAGATTTTTGAAATATGATGTTTTTCCACATCATTTAAAGAGAAATACTTATTTTTCAATTCGTTTTCCAGCTCTTTTACAATGGGAAGATCAAAGGGTGTAATGGTCCGGGTTTTACAGACCACCACTGCTCTTTCAATGGCATTGGAAAGCTCCCTTACATTTCCCGGCCATTCATAGAGCATGAGTTCATCCATGGCATCCCGGCTGATTCTTTCCACCCCTCTGTTGATCTCCTGGGTAGTTTTCATTAAAAAATGTTTTGCCAGCAGGGGAATATCCTCTTTTCGTTCCCTTAAGGGCGGCATGGCAAATGTAATGACGTTCAGGCGATAATACAGGTCTTCCCTGAAGGTTCGATTTTTAATGGCCTGTTCAAGATTTGCATTGGTGGCGGCAATCACCCTGAAGTCGGCTGTAATGGGCTGGGTACCCCCAACCCTGTAAAATATTTTATCTTCCAGAACCTGGAGCAGGTCAATCTGCATTCGCATGCTGATTTCACCGATTTCATCCAGAAACAATGTTCCGCCGCCGGCAAATTCCAGACGGCCTTTCCGGGTTTCTTTTGCATCTGTAAAGGCACCTTTTTGATGGCCGAAAAGTTCGCTTTCCATGATATGTATTGGAATGGCTCCGCAATTCACACTGACAAAAGGGCCATTGGAAACCCTGGAATTGGAGTGAATTGCTTTTGCAGCAAGCCCTTTTCCCGTTCCCGTTTCACCCGTGATCAAAACTATTGTTTCCGTATCCTTGATATCTTCTATCAGGTTGAAAATTTCCTGCATTGGCCTGGACTGACCTATCATACTTTCAAACCGGTTTCTTTGTTCGTAGTCTTCCTTTAAAAACAGGTTTTCTTTTATTTTAGCCCTGTGATTGACCAGTTTCTGGATGAGTACCCCCAGTTCCTCTGGATCAAAAGGTTTTAAAAGATAATCAAAAGCATGGTATTTCATGGCCTGGACTGCTGAAGGTATGGAGCCAAAGGCCGTGATCATAATCACATCAATATCAGGATAATGCTCTTTTACATGCTTGAGGACATCCATTCCACTGATGCCATCCATCTGAATGTCCAGCAAAAGAAGGTCAAAACTTTTGGTTTTGAGAAGGTCAATGGCTTTTTCGCCGCTGGGCACGCTTTTTACATGATACCCGTCTCTTTGAAGCCAGCCCGTAAGCGATTCCCGAATAACCAACTCATCATCAACCACCAGAATCCTTGTTTGTTCCATCCAAGTCTCCTTTAAGCACTCTTCAAGGCAATTTTATGGCTTGTTGCATGCAGTTTGGAAGCTGCATCCTGTTTTTTGAAGATGGCCACGTCATCTGCATCCACATATTCAATTGCTCGAACCTCACAGAATCTGACGCACTGGGGATCTCCATCACACAGATCGCATTTGAAGACTTCCCTGTCAATGGAATTAAACCCCATGGCGCCAAAGGGACAAACTGCCACACATGAGCGGCAGCCGATACATTTGTCATAATCCACTTCAATTTTATTT
>Ga0075120_10000927_pt1 | contig 23919 bp, 15 predicted proteins | sample AntAceMetag02UKL_FD_69792 | JGI IMG/M metagenome (GOLD analysis project Ga0075120, IMG submission 69792) | Saline lake microbial communities from Ace Lake, Antarctica - Antarctic Ace Lake Metagenome 02UKL | ecosystem: Environmental > Aquatic > Non-marine Saline and Alkaline > Saline | place...
TTGCTACAGTATTACTGCCAAGAACAGAAAAACATGGTTTATGCAAAATAACCAAGAAGATTTAATAAGTCTGAAAGCGCATATTTGCCTGAAAAATACTTTTTCAGGAGACCCTAAATAGACAGGATTTACATGATTTACAGGATTAAATCCTTAAATATTAAACAATTCTCTTTTTGGGCTTGTACTGTCTATATTTTCTCTTTACTTCAACAGATGAGCTAAAATTTATGAGTAATCCATTATCTATATCTGTTGCAGTCAGGTAATGTACCAGTTGTACTTCATGTGCTTTCGCAAGTTTTTCAATTGCTTTTAATTCAATAATTACCAGATTTTCAACAACCAGATCTGCGAAATAATCACCTACTTGCTGTTCCTTATAATAAACTGATATCGGATATTGCTGTTTTACTCTCAGGCCAGCTTCTTCGAGTTCAATTATTAATGCGTTTTCATAGACCTTTTCAAGAAATCCAGAACCTAATAAATTGTGTACTTTATATGCACAGCCAATGATAATTTCTGTGATTTCGTTAATTTGCATTCTTAATGCTCCCTTTACACAACAAGCAAACAAAATAAGTTATTTAATCCTGTAAATCATGTAAATCCTGTCAACTTCCTTTTAACCATTCAGCAACTTCTGAGGCAAAGTATGTCAAAATGAAGTCAGCTCCGGCACGTTTGAAAGACAATAACGTTTCAAGGATTACTGCTTTTCTGTCGATCCAACCATTCGCTGCTGCTGCTTCTATCATTGAATACTCCCCGGAAACCTGGTATGCACCAGTCACGCGCCCGAACCGTTCTTTCACTCGCCACAGAATATCCAGGTAAGATACTCCTGGTTTGACCATAACCATATCCGCACCCTCCTCGAGGTCAAGCTGAACCTCCCTGAGTGCTTCGTTCGCATTGCCCGGATCCATCTGGTATCCACGCCTGTTACCAAACTGAGGAGCGGAATCTGCTGCTTCGCGGAAGGGACCATAGTATGAAGAGGAGTATTTGACTGCGTAACTGAGAATTGCTTTATCCTTAAATCCTGCTTCATCCAATCCTGTTCTAATAGAACCGATACGTCCATCCATCATGTCGGAAGGTGCGATAATATCTGCCCCAGCATGAGCGAGGCTTACAGCAGTTCTTGATAACAATTTCAATGTTGGATCGTTCATGACAGTACCATTCTGCACTACACCGCAATGACCATGACTGGTGTATTCGCACAAGCATACATCTGCAATAACAAGCAAATCAGGTGTTTTTTGCTTAATTTGCTTTATAGCTTGCTGCACAATTCCATTTTCAGCCCATGCCTGGCTGCCTTCCTCATCCTTATTCTCAGGAATCCCGAATAAAATAATTGCGGGAATCCCTCTCCTGGCAATAATTTCTACTTCTTCAATTATTGTATTTACAGAATAATGATACTGACCCGGCATGCTGCTGATTTCTTTTTTGATATCTTTTCCCGGCACTACAAACAGGGGTTGGACCAGATCATCAACTGATAACCTGGTTTCACGCACTAACCTGCGTATGGTCGAAGAGGTTCTTAAACGTCGTGGACGATCAACAGGAAAACTCATTTTCAGCTCTTTTCTTTTCGTACAATAATTGCCAATCCCAGGGCCAATGAATAACTTAAACGGTTTGATTTGACGATTAAAATAATTATTACTCGCTTCAAGGGCAATAAAACATTATAATCAGAAAGTGAACTAATAACATTCCCAGTTGTTGAATATGCATATACATCCCCAGAAAAACAAAGGAAAACTTTTAGTAGTCGGCGCTGCGGTGCTTGACCGGATATTCTATGTGCCGGAACTCCCCAGGCGTGGTGAAACTGTCATTGGTGATAGAATAGAACTTTTCCCCGGCGGGAAAGGGGCAAACCAGGCACTTGCGGCAAAAAAAATGGGCGCTGAAGTTCGTTTTCTGACTTCCGTGGGAATGGATGAAGCGGCAGATATTGTTCTCGAGCCATTATTAGATGCTGGAATCAATTGTGACAACGTGTTCAGATTTAAGGATTCCCCCACTGCTGAGGCTGTAATTGCCGTTGATGAAAAAGGGGAAAACCAGATTGTTGCCTGCCCCGGCGCATATCACCGCTTCACTCCGGAAATGATCAGGGAATGTAAAAAAGATTTTGAATGGGCGGACTGGCTGCTGGTACAGAATGAGTTGCCGGATGAAACAGTACATGAAGCAATGAAATCAGCTTCACAACACAATGTTAAGATATTTTTCAATCCTGCACCTTTCGGGTATAAATCAGTACTGCCTCAAAGATATATCGAAATCCTTGCGCCGAACGAGATTGAAGCAGCAGCTCTCCTTGGTGTTGATGATTACCTTTCCCTTCTGCCTGGACACCGAAGAGGTTTATGGACAAAGCTGGGTATGAAAAATACAATAGTAACTCTGGGAGAACTCGGTGGAGAATGGTTTGAATTCAGAGGCAGATATCTGATTCAACCGGCAATCCAGGTTGAATCAGTAGATACTGTCGGCGCCGGAGATGCTTTTTGCGGAATCCTTGCTGCTTTGCTGTCAGAAGGTATGGAAATGGAACCCGCGTTACACTCAGCTCACTATGGTGCAGCGCTGTCCACAACAAAACGAGGAGCGCAAAAAGGTCTGCTGTCACGAGAAGAATTAATGAAAGAAGTAAAGTAATACTATTTTACCCATCTTAACTGAAATATATTCATCACTTCAGCAACATTACCTTATTCATAATCTTTGCATTGTTATTACCAAATTCAATTGATACAAAATAGATACCCGACGAGAAAAATCGGGGTGCATTCCAATCGAGTTTTCTGACTCCAGCATTAACCTCCTCAAAACGCATATAATCTACTTTCTGTCCTAAAAGATTGTAGATATGCAATTCGACGGGACTCTTTTGCGGGAGATGGATTGTCCAGGTCGTGGTTGAATTGAAGGGATTGGGGTATGCTGATTCGACCCTGAATTCTGAAGGAATGTCTTGCTTCTTAGCTACCTCAACAGCATGAACGTTCAATGTGACAGGAACTGATAAAGGGCTGTCAAAGCCATTATGAAGAATATCAATGCTGAAAAGATATGCATGAGGATCGAGGTGTAGAGCATCAAAATTGAGAGAGATTCTCTGCTCTTCTGCTTGCTCTAATAATCCGAACCTGGGTGATGCATCTGCATATGGTAACGCCGTATCCAGCAGATATAACCTTAGCCAATTCGTCTCAGTTTCTGAATCGTATATAACAGTTTGACAAACATTGTAATATTCCAGACCCTCAATTCCTGCCTGTGAAATACCAGTCCCAAACATCGAATAGGAATCTTGATCACCAGGTTCAGCAATCGGGAGAGCCATTGATATTTCCTGGGTCTCTGGATTTATTTTGGCGATCCCGGTCACATTCGTTTCATTACGTTCGATTACACCGGAAACGTAAAGCGGCATTCCATCGGGATCATAAGGATTCCAGGCGAGCCCCCATGCTGCCAAGTTAATTTCCAGTTCCATCTGAATATCCCCATTACGATCCACAGCGGTTATCTCATTCAGGTAAAGCGAACACCAGAACCAGTCATGGTCAGGATCATAAGCGAGGGCACGATTTTGATTGTATGGTGATGGAATTGAATCCTGGGGATTGCCATCGAGATCAATACCGACAATCCAGTTCCCTTCACTGCCATAAATCAGGCTGCCATCTGTAGTAAGGTCGTGATAACCGTAAGCATTTTCTGCAGGTTGTTCGACCTGGTCCAGCAGTACACCTTCTATATTCAGGATATAAAACTGGGCTGGGTCTTCCAGACCATTTCTGCCGGAGATTATTATATTCCCATCAAGAACCGTACAGCCATACGGGTTTTCATCTCCTGTTATCTCAACAAGATCCAATTCTGTTTCAAGCGTCCAGGGTTCGGGAGGATCGACTCCTTCAGGGTGGAATCGTAGCGACCAGAGCATGTCGCTGATACCTTCATTTGAAAGAATGAGTACAGTATCCAGTACTGCTTCAACGGGGACTGTAAGATCGAGCGAATCGTGGTTGACCCCAGGAAAAGGATGTGCAAGATAAACCATAATATCTGTTGTATCGTTGAGTTCAACTTCAACTTCGTCACTCCAGGGTCCGTATCCTTCTGCTGTGACTCGCACGAAATAATCATCAGTTTGCAGATCACCAACCAGGAAAAATCCTTCATCATCGGTTTCGGCTTTTATTTCTCCCTCAATTTCAACTTCAGCTCCCTCAATCGGATCATCGGTTTCCAGGTCATTCACGTAACCCTGGATAGCGCTAAAACCTGGGATATCATCGAGAAAACCTTTTTCAAAACAATTCAGGGCGATCTCACGCCGATGTTCACTATCAAAAAGCGCCTCGTCAGCTTCGAGCAGCGCCTCGGCACCGTCCTCTACCGTAGAGCCGAATTCGAGGTAATAATGCGCCTGAACGATGACTGCATCAGCCTCATCCGCACCGATATCTTCACGAATATTCCAGAGACAACTTGACCAGATCTGTCCGTTATTATAGATATCATTATTCCAGTTGTCGGGAAACGTTCCGAAATAATCGAGTACTCTCCCGTTCCAGAACGGATTATGACCATCCCAGTTGGCGAACCAGGTATCATTATAATCGCTTATCCTGTCACTGAAAGTCCCTGCCCAGTAATCACAAAAACCTTCCCCCATATCTCTCATATGCCCCCCCCCAAGGTTTGGTATTTGATCTGCCTGGATAGCATGACCATATTCATGGTAGATAATATCGGCGTCCTCTGCGTCATCAATCCCCCCCTCACCAAACGCTATAGCATTTAGCTGCCCTAAATAATGGGAATTATCTGCGCCATTTAAACCATGTGGATCAACTTCAATCGGGGCATTCTGGATATCATCGAAACCCAGCTGCTGAAGATGACGTTGTGCTAAATCGATATGATAATAAACATTTACATCTTCTAATCCGGACTCGCTCCTGGTAAAGATGAAATTGTCTGGATCATCGCTTGTAACCGGATCTATATCCGGCTGTTCAAAATCGGAAATCTCAACATAAGGACCAGACAAATAATAAAGTCCATCTTCAAAAGAAATATCGTTCAATGTGACTTCAATTCTCTCGTCATTCAAAGCATCATTATCACCATCATTATTATCTACATAATCTCCGCCGTATTCCTCTTCAGCAGTTGTCAGGGGATCAGGATTAAAGATTAATCCGGTTCCGTCGTGATATTTCGCATGATCCACCACCTCGAGCCTGGAACCGTCGGTTGCATCCCATAATACCTCCCAGTCTCCAAGCGGATCCATAGATGTCAGGTGTATTGACCAGGCAAGATGACTCATTCCAGCTTCATCCTTATAAGCTACGAGTTCACCCTGGGGTTCAGCCAGATCAGGTCCTTGGCCGGATAAAAATGATCTTGTTAAATCAGTCGCATCCTGCATGGTTAAAACGGGTATTGTCGATTTCAGCGATAATCCTGGTATTGGATTCGCTGTCAGCATGTTGATATAATTATCTTTATCGAACGAGACATTGAAATAGCCCTGGTAAACCGGGATTCCATTTATGGTTTGCTGCAGATGTACATGGGTTCCGCCGGGGCTTCTCTTGACCGCAATCAGTTTCATATTACGAACAGTCTCAGTACCACCGAAATAATCCGCCTGCTCGATTAAATAATTCTTAGCAGCCTCAACATTGTCGGGATGATTTGCTGGAACATGAAGATTATATTGTGCCAGGAGGACTTTTGAATCAGCATCTATACGCCGGTTGGCTTCTATTAAATAGTTACGGGGAGTGCTTCTTGAGAGCGCAATACTCCTGTCCGGAGCCTTTGCGCTAAAGGCTTTCGATACGGAAATCCCAATACCAACCGGGAGAATTATGGCGAAAAGAAGTAAATTGATTTTAGTACTGCATTTTATCATAATATTTCAGACTCTTGAATGATCAGGCTTATATTAATATTTATAAAGATAATTCACAGGATATAAGGATAAGAAAATCAATTAAGAATTAATAATTAGAAATTATACTATTCTCTATGGTTAATCTGATAACTATTATTTTGCGTTCTTTGCTCCTTTGCGCCTTTGCGTGAAAAAAAAGAATCTCAGAACTATAACATATATACTGTAATTTACTTTCAATAATAAATGTAATCAACCTTTTGGCATAACATACAAGGAAAGACACAATGGCTCTGATCCCATTTGATCAAAGAGCAGATATCGCCAGAAAACGTCTCCCCGAACTGAAACGGATCATGGCGAATTGCAGGTTATGCCCCAGGGAATGCGAAAAACTCCGGTTCAGGGGTGAATCGGGAGAATGCGGACTGGAGGCTGAACTGATTGTATCCAGCGCTCACCTTCATCATGGCGAAGAACCGGTCCTGTCCGGAATTCACGGCAGCGGAACGGTGTTTTTCACTGGATGCAACCTTGCCTGCCTGTTCTGCCAGAATTATCCCATCAGTCAATTTCATTCCGGCACTCCTGAAACGGCGGCGAAAGCCGCAAAACACTTTTTAGAATTGCAGGAACAAAAAGCACATAATATTAACCTGGTCACTCCCACTCCCCAGGCGATGGGTATCCTTGAAGCTCTGATTATTGCATGGGATAAAGGTCTGAAAGTTCCTGTCGTATATAATTGCGGTGGATATGAGAGCCTCGAAGTCCTGGAAATCCTTGATGGTTTAATAGACATTTATCTTGCCGACATGAAATATGGAAAGGACGAGCTTGGTGTCACATCAGGCGTTAATGATTATTTTTCAAAAGCTTCCATCGCATTGAAGGAAATGCAGCGTCAAACAGGTGATTTGATTACAGATAATTACGGAATTGCGGTCAGTGGATTAATCGTCCGGCACCTTGTTCTGCCCGAAGACCGTTCCGCCTCGAAAGAAGTCCTGAAATTCTTAGCCGGCGAGATCAGCAACAATGTGTATATAAGCCTGATGTCTCAATACTATCCCTCCCATAAAGCAACGTCAATTGAAGGATTAAACAGAAAAGTTAAACGTGGTGAGTATGCTGAAGTAGTCGAATTGATGAATGAACTTGGATTGAAAAACGGCTGGATTCAACCTGTTCCATATTAATCAATACACTAATTAGTTCCTGTAGGAAAACAACCACCACGTCATTGCGAGGAAGCGAAGCGACGAAGCAATCTCCTGAATTACAACAATCTAAAATGATCGAGATTCTTCACTTTCGTTCAGAATGACCACCTTTCAATAATTTTTCTACAGGAACTAATTATGCCGTAAAAGTCAATATTGACTCAATGAAATGTAAACGTTATATTGTAAACGTAAGAATCGAGGTAAGGAATGGATAAAATATTTTCAGTAAGAGTGGATGAGGCTGTAATCAACAGTATAAGTTTGCTTGCACAAAAACTCAAGGCTTCCAAAAAAAGCATAGTAGAAAACGCTATAAACCTTTATGTAAAGAAGGTTCAAGAAGATCAGAACATAGACATATTGGATGATACTTTTGGCTCGTGGAGAAGAGAGCAGACTGCGGATAAGATTGTTACAACCTCCAGAAAGCAATTTCGTGATTCGATGGTCAGGCATAAAAAATGAGAGCGTACATCGATTCGGATATTTTAATCTGGCATCTTCGGGGTGAGGAAAAAGCGTATGAATTTCTCCGTCAACTTCGCGATAGTGGAGAGTACGAACTCTGGACAGGTGCAATGCAACGTGCTGAAATAGTCTTCTTCATGAGACCGGAAGAGGAAAATATGACAATGTTATTTCTCTCCCAATTTAAAACAGATACAGTCGATCAAACGATAGTTGATGATGCTGCTGTACTATTCAAAAAGTGGAATCCCGGTTATGGAATAGATGTGAACGACGCCCTGTTGGCAGCTAGCGCTAAAAGATCAGGGGGCAGAATTTTTACAATCAATACCAAACACTTTCCTATGCCAGATATCTTCGTATCTCCCCTATGGTAAATGTAGGCAAGGGTCTCCGAACCGGGCAATTCGTGAGCCGGTAAGAGCAGCCAGATAACACAGCTCTCCGAACCGGGCAATTCGTAGGCAAGCGTAACCTGGAAGCACCATATTCCTGGAAAAAGGTGGTAAACCTATCTGAATCCCCTATTTGATTAATAAAACTTTCTTGTGAAGCTTAACCTCACCCGTTTGAAATTGCACAAAATATATTCCGGAAGATTGGTTTGATGCATCCCAATGCTTTAAATGCCTGCCGGGATTTAATGACGGGTATATACGATTATGTACTTCTCTCCCCAGAATATTGAATACTTTTATGGTAACATCGCTTTTTACAGGTAAACTGAATGGAATGATCTGGATTCCGTTGAAGGGGTTGGGGTAAGGTGAATCAAGCGAAAAAGTTGAGGGTAATGAGCCGCCTTCAATTACATACAAGCTTTCATAATCATAACTTCTCCCCCAGGGACCGCCTAGGAGCCCGATGTCATTACGGGTTCCATCTATATCATTATAAACACTGTCCGGTAAACCTGAATTTACGCAAGGCGACTCCAGGAACAGCTTGTATTCTAAGGTGTCGACAAATAACGGGTCATCGAACAAATTACTCGTATCAAGAGCGATGTTATATGAATTTTCACCAATTTCATTGAAACAATTATAATTAAAAATCCCCGGTCTTTCCCATTCATATAGCGACCAGATGGCTGTATCACTGTTAAGAAAGATGTTGTTATATATCAGAGGAAGACTGTCCGGTTCTGTATATTCGACAATTTGAATACTGTAGATATTATTAATAAAGATATTGTTGACGATCTTGATGGGACGGGAATCCATGAATATTCCGTAATTGCCGTCTTCAGAATAGGACTGAAACAGGTTATTTGCCACAATTCCTGTTGAACGATTGGATATGCCAAGACAAAGATGCATATCAAGAAATCTGTTGCGGATAATGGTACATTGACTGGAATAATTTATATAGACCATATTGGTATGGTAAAAAGTATTTCCATCAAGTAGAACATTTGCGTAATCTCTGCATTCTATGGGAATTACTCTCATTGTATCGAGGAGGTTTATGAATGTTGAATTTGAGATAGTTGCCGAGGAATTGTCAATTATTACAAAATCAGCAGGATAATCAGAGTCAATGCTGAACAAAGAAGAATCTACCTCAAGATAGGACGAATCGAATATCCTGATTGCAAATAAATTATTATGGAATGTGGATTTATTGATTTTTACAATAGAACTCGAATCGGTATATACACCTGTATAAGCGCCGTATATATAAGCGTGTTCGATAATTGAAGTGTCATTATTGTTATAGAAAAACAATCCCTTCCAGTCTCCCTCGTTATTTTCAAGCGCATATCTGAATATGACACTATCCTGACTGGTTCCATTAACAAGGAGCTTCCCGTACGTTTTGAATTTCAACCGCTGGTCAAGATCTTCAACTGGATAGAAATAGCATGTAACTCCTGGTTCTATCACAAGGCTATCACCATCAGGCACAATTACATCATCGACAACCATGTATGGTGAATTATCCGCAGAAATTGTGCCGGTAGTGATACCTCTGAGTAGTGTGTATTGAATGACTTCACAGCATACGTAAGCTGAATCAACTTGACCTAATTCATCTTCAACGTAAACGTTGAATTCAAACTGGTCGATGTCTTCGGGGATCGTACCTGAAACGATAGCACTATCGGCTACCCAGTCCAGGTTGTCGTGTTCTTCCTCAAGCCAATCGGGAAGGTTATCGAAGTGAATTGTGAGAGGACCTTCATCATCAATCGCGATGGCGGTGTAGTTGAATTCTGTACCAGACTGTTCAACTAAACGGATTGGAGAACTTAAAGCCGGAGGATTGTCGATACTCTGATCATAAAAGAAGGTTCCTATGTCCGCCCTTGTGTCATCAGGATCTTCAGGGCTGTCGGGATCACCTGCATCGATGCAAGGGGAGTTCGCCAGGAGATGATAATCGAACGGTTCGCCTGCATTGAAACGGGGATCTATTACTATATTCGTTGTATGAAGCTCATCGCCGTCGCCATACTTTACCAACTCACTTACATTATGGAATATATTATACTGTACATTTTCCAGTTGTCCTGGATTCCTTCCGGCATCAATTGCAGGACAATTAACACCATCACCGACAAAAATATTATTAACGGCTACATCTGATTCTGTGAAATCATCAATCCCTTTGTCGAGAAAGATGAAAGTGTTCCCGTCAAAAACATGATCACCATCACCATTAAGCTTTACCGCTTTTTCCGTTGACACTATCAGGTTCTTTGTTACGGTCGCATCACTCTCATCTAAGCCAAGCACAGCCTGATTATAAGCCGGATCTTCTAATGCGCTACCGAGAATATTATTATCAATCACTGCAGTGCATATATCCAGATTGATACAGAATGCGGTATTACTTTCAATAGTTAAGTTCGACTCGGTGCCCTCTATTGTGGAAAACCGGTTATGATGCACGTAATAAATCCCTTCGTACGCACCAAAATAGCCTGCTTCATTGTCATACACTTCAAATGAATTTTCTGAGAGAGTTAATCTCGCAAGTGAGTTGTGATGAATTGGCGCCATATCAGTACCCGAACATCTGAGCCAGCATTCGGGTGCGTCATTATTCACAAAAACACTCGGTCCACCTTCCATAAAAGATAATCCTAGTGCAGTTAGCTCATTCGCTGCAACGCTTCTGAAAGTACAGTATTCTATCGTATCAATACTCACCGTCGTCCGCATAAAATATTGTGATGCGAATATTCTACTATGACGGATGACAGTTACTCCATGAATTGATCTTACCGGTGTCTTTGCTGAATCTATAACACAGTACTCAAGATGGATTCGAGTATCTTCAAATTCGCTTGGCGACTCTATGCCCGGGAAAGCGGAATCCGGTGAAGTAAAATATATCGAATCGTTCTCTTCACCGATTGCTTCAAGTGTGCCATGAACATAAAACGGAAACCTTGTTTCATCCTGATCCTGGAACTCAACAGTTACACCGGGCTCAATTTGGAGGATAGAGTCCTCAGGGATGGTGAGAGTGTCAATGACAAGGTAGGGGCTGCCCTCCTCGTCCCAAACGCCATATACGTCACCCTCGACTTCGGTTTGAGCATATAAAAATTGATAAGAAGTTAGAATAAGGATAACAACAATGGTGAGGCTTAGATTACATTGTTTGGGAATCAATCTTTTCAGTATTTCACTTACATCCACGGATACCTTCAAGTTTGATAATACTTCGTTAAGAACCTTTATGCAATTTAACCTGATAATGTTGGTTTTTCAATATGTAAAGTGTACTTCCCTCATTTCATCAACACAATTTTCCTCACAGCATCCATCTTCCCCGGTACACTCGCGTGGATGAAATAAATTCCTGAAGAAACCGGAGTGCCGGAAGCGCTGGAAAAAATAGGGAAAAAATGGAAAAAATAGGGACAGACGGTATTATCCTTTTTGTAGCAACCAAAATATTATTCGAAATAATCGATAAAATTCGTAGCATTTTGTCCTCCATGTCAGCAGATGATGAGCTGAAAAGTTGAATTGATTATCTTATTTAAATATAACATCTCTCACAGGGGAAAACGTATTATCAAGAAGAAATTTCAGAAATAATTTCAGGTGTTCAATTCAGGGAGGTTCATTATGAATACAAGGATATTACCTGAGTAGCTCTCTTTCGCCGAAAGGGAGTTTCGGATCATATTATCTGATGTCCGGTTTATGTGGATTAAGGTTAAAAAGAAAAACCACAAAGGACTCGAAGAATTCGCAAAGGACACTAAGAGGGACTTTGTGATCTTCGTGACTGCTTTGTGTTCTCTGTGGTTAAAGAGAATAACCATATATTTCTCGAAGAATTCACTACGGGACCCTAAACAGGTTGTAAGAGAATGTCATTCTCGGGCTTGACCCGGGAATCCACTTGCGATTAACATTTTAACAATACTGGATTCCCGCCTTCGCGGGAATGACACTTTGAGTGATTTTCTGCATTGTCGGATAGCCTGTAAAGTGTTTCAGGAATTTTCATTCAATTCACTTTCATCAAAAGTGAACTACTTTTACAACTCTTAGCATGAGATTTAATCCATTTGGTGAAGTTTTCAGTGACAGGGTAGTTTTCAAGGTAGCATTTTGATAACAGTTATAGAATAAATGTTGCGTTTTGATACTTGCCGATTATAACAAATAATTGTATCTATTTGATTAATCAGGATATGAATCGGGGATATAATGATGGCATACCGGTTGCTATAATAAGAAGCAGATACATGAAAAAGCATGATAGTATTTCTTTTCATGCAAAGATTTTACCCCGCGTTTGGAGCAGGACTATTTTTCGCCATGAGTTATTAACCGGCTCCGGCTCATGACCCCCAATTTCCACTTCGGCGTGGGGAAAGATTTTGACCGGCGTTCTTTCGGACGCCGGTTTTTTTATGCCCTGATATTTACAAATACTGCAAAACATTATTACATAAATATTCAGATTCTTGCTATTTCCAGCAGAAAGCTATATGCTTTTACTGTCTTCAAGTATGTAGTTAATAGTATATTATAGAATTTATCTCACGCAAAGGCGTAAAGAAATAATCCTGTTTATCCTGTGTATCCCTGTAAGTTTTGGTTCTGGCTTGTTCTAAGATATCAGGATTTTTCTAAAGGTTTTGCTTGAGAAATAACAGTTTTGTATCGCCGATTATTTTCTCTTTATATACAGTCCAGTTTTCGGGAACTGACAACTGTTCCCGCGAAGACAATTCATAGATGAAAATACCATCCTGTTCCAGAAGCCGCATTTTATCCAGAATTCCACATATCTTCTCTAAAAAATTAATTTTATAAGGCGGGTCGGCGAAAATTAGATGAAACGGACTGTTTAAAATCGATTTTCGCGTGAGGAAACTTAGAACGTCTGCTTTGAATACATGAGCTTTATCATCAAAGCTGCAAGTCTGAATATTCTTTTTGATAATTTCCGTTACTTTATAATGCTTCTCGACAAAAATGGCATTGGATGCACCTCTCGCCAATGCCTCCAGACCGAGCGCACCTGATCCGGCGAAAAGATCGAGGATTTTCGCATCCTGTATTTCATCAGATATTAACTGGAATAATACTTCACGGACTTTTGCTGAGGTAGGTCTGCTCAGGTAAGCGGGCACGGCAAGACGTTTCCCCTTGCCCATGCCCCCTGTCAGCTTCATGGCATAACCATGACGTGGTAGTTATCACTCGCGATTTTGTGTATTGACAACCTCATCGGGTGCCATCTTTTCTCCGTAAATCTTGCTAACATTTCCCTGACCTGGGTACCATCCATAGTTGATTGTTTATTACGAAAAACTTCAAGACCCATTTGATCCAGTGTGCTCGAATATTGCGATGCCGTCATCTGAGATTCATCAACAGCATCTATATTTACGGTAACAATTACTCCAGGACCACCCTGGGATAATTCCGTTGTATTATCAATGTAAACTTCTGAAAATGAATTCAATTTATCGGTCCAGGATTGCATAAGCTCCGCTGAACCTGTCGATTTCAGCCTGAGAATTTCTCCCTGCAGCAAAATATCCTCAAGACCGACATTCATACTGTCGGCAAGATTCATCACTCTTGAAATCACTTGAACTACCGGTTTCATAGGAGGCGGGAGTTCAGCAGTGGTATCCGCCATTTCAATTTCGGCAGTAGGTTCACTTGCCTTAAAAAGCCTCCCCCTCGCAAAATACAAACCGGCTGCTATCGCGATGACTACTGCAACTATGCCGATAATTGCAGGCAGACGGCTCTTGGGTTTATAATAATCATCATCATCATCTTCATCTTCCGAATCATCTTCTTTTGCTATTGCGTCGGATATTGATTCAAATGACTCAGGAGGTTTCTCAACAACAGGAGCTTCTTTTTCTGCATACAAATCCTCGACTTGGGAATCAAGGTCCAGTGCCAGATCATCACCAGGCTCAATGACCGGTTTAACAGTTGCAGGCATATCTTCGGGAACAATGGAATCCAGATCATAAATGTCACCACCTTCAACTTCAGAAGATAAATCGTCTAAGATGAGGAGATCATCCGAATCATCAACCGATAATGGTTTTGCAGGAGGCTCGTAGTCAGATTTCGCTGTGGGTGCAGGATCAGGTTCAAACAGAGAATCAATTTCAGGTGCGGGTTCTGATATGGGCTCAGGTGCAGGCTCAGGTGCAGGTTCAGGTGCAGGTTCAGGTGCAGGTTCAGGTGCAGGTTTGGCTTCAACAAAAGTATCAGGTTCATCTGTTTCGATTTCATCTGTTTCCGCTTGAAATAAAATCTCCTGATCAGGCAAACTAAAACCTTCGGGTGGAATTTCGACTGAACCTCCCGCTCCGCTCTCCACCTGTTTCTGCCATAACCTGTAGATGGACAGCAGGTCAACCTTTGCTTCATTTTCAGGTGCAATTAATCCGGTTCGAAGCAAAACTGAAGAAATATTGATCTGTAATTGTTCACATATATCAATCCAGAAAGATAATGTTTTGGGACGAATGACTATTGAGTAAACTTGTTTATCAAGGTGTTGCCAGGCGTAAATATGTGAGGACAAATCATCATCCACCCGCTGTTCAAGTTCCCATTCTATAAGATCCTCGAGGTCGGAACCTTCTAACGAGCCTGCGCTGAACAACCATCCTGTCCCCCAGGGTGGTGAGAGTATTATGGTTAACGCGTCATCCTCATCCAACCACTGAAGTTTGATTTTTTTAAACGTCTCGGTAAGAAGAGCTTTTAATTCGGGATGAGACACCGCCAGGGGTGTTGAAAACTCGTTGATACCTGTCCGGAACCGTTCGACAAATCCCAGCGCCATATCTTTTTCTTCGAAAACAACATCTCCCTTATCCAACCGTATCCGGAAACGCGTAGTGGATGGAGTGGACTTTTTCACTGCTGCAGCCATTTCATGAATCTTTCACTTTGTCAAATTCGTAATGAACAAGTTATGGATTGCTTTCTCACAAAACTAACGTTTTTCCTCCCAGGAAAGATCGTTATTATCAATAAATCCAGGGTTATCTACTGGTCCTACGTTAAAGATCCTGCTGAGTATTCCTCTTGATGGAAGTTGAAATTCTTCCCCAAATGGAGGTTTAATCCTGACTCCGATGGTATCTATTTTTACAAGCTCATAAGATTCCTCGAATGTCATTTTACTTATGATTTCAGTGGTTTGGGGCAAGTTGCTCCAAACCTTGATAAGACTGTCATAAACTGTATGAAACAGGTTGGATTTTATCACTGCGCTGTCGCGATAGCTATCCACAGAATCAATCGGAGTAACAATCTCGCGGCTGTCTTCAATTTCAATAGTTTTTCCAGAAGCCAAACCTGCAAGCTCCACTTCAAAATAATCACCCTGCAAACTAAGCTGTTGTTCAAAAAGCGTAGTATCTTTTTTCAGTAATGCATCAACTTTTGCACGCGCTTTTCGAGCGAGTTTATTTATCAGGAGGTTTGTCATCAGTTCATCCTTGATAACAGATGCTTCCGGCTCACCATTTCTTGGGAAAGCATACGTAACCTTCCCTTCTATGGTAACTCGCGCATTTAAATCGAGTTTATACTGATCACTGGAGATCGGGTCTGTATTAATGTCATCTGTCTTTCTGAAAAGCAAATAATCCTTGGTGGCAACATTGATCGTGTCATACGGGAGATCATATCGAGTTATGTTACCTCTTGACCAGACAAGATGATAAATGTCGTCTTCTCCCTTACCACGCGCAGAGTCCTTGATTCCTTTTTCACAGGTCATAACCATAACAGACGGTTTGATTACATCAGCAAAGACCGGCTTGGGAATCATCTTGAGGATAATGGAATCCTCGTTGACAACTTCAGTAACAATTTCCTCGAAATGATACCTGTCGATGAATCCAATAAGGAATGAATCCGATTCTGAATCGTATAATGAAAGACGTTCGATTTCGAATAACGGTCTTCGAACTTCTATACTGTCTTTTTCAATGAAATCAAGCAATTCATTAAGGTTTGCATGATAATACCCGTTCACAGTGTGGAAGCGCTGGATAACAAAATTCAGGTTTTCCATTCGCTCTCTGCTGTCAATGGTTAAACGTTCCTGTTCATCCCATAGTTTCTTCGGATAATGAATGCTGGTTAAAAGAAGAATTAAAAATACTACAATAAGAATTCTAAAAACCCAGTTACCCTTGGGATGCATATTACTTGCCATCAGGAATTTCTCCCGTATGTTTGATTGTCACATGTGGCAACAATCGTTCAAAACGTTTATCTCCAATCCCTTTTACCAGGAGGAGATCTTTGAGTTCGAGAAAAGGTCCATATTCCTTGCGATACTGAATAATTCTGTCTGCCAGTACCGGTCCAATTCCCGGTAAAGTTTGAAACAATTCTGCTTTCGCAGTATTTATATCTATTTTTACTCCAATACCAGCATCCTGCCCTCGTTCACCGTCTATGGAGTCGGCGTTAAGATACGAAACTTTTAACCTGTTCTGCTCCCCTGTCGGCTCATAAATTTCATCTTTTGTTCCTGCTGCATCTTTTTGAGAGGCAGGAATCGTATGTGGCAAAAAATCAAGAGCTTCAGCATTAATAATTTTTACCTGGCTGAAGTCCTGTTCATTTGCACGTCGAATCTGCAAAAGAACGAGACCAAGTATAAACAATCCTGCGAGAACAAGGAGCGCCTTACTTTCACTGGATGTAAATCCCATTCGGGGTTTACTTCTACCTTTAAATTTTGGTGAATTATCAGATTCCATCTGTTGAAATCAATCCCGCTTATTCTATCATTAATCGGCTTTGGCATTATATCTGAATGCGCAATTTGATAGACTCTATCACAATCCGTGTCGTGTATTGGTTACAGTACCAATAATGAATTTAAATGATAAATTTAGTCCGTGAATTACTAAAATGTAATTTTACATCATTAGTAATACCTTTTCAAGGATTTCTAATGTAAAATCTTCCAGTGCTCCTCCATCACAGCAGAGTGATTTTTTTTTCATTATGCTGCTACTTATAGCTTTAACAATAAAATCACTGTAACTTATAATTATATACATAAAATGTTAAGTATCTGCTTTCTTTAAGGCCGGCAGTGGGAACGTTTTCAGGCTCTGACGAAAATTAAATATATTCCCATATTTTATTGCATGTACATAGCAAAATGCAACAATGCTTCAGGAATGGATACCTTCATTCACCGGCTCATTGGAATAGTCTTAATAATTGCGATAGTCCATAAAGACTGATAGCACACAACTGAATATATGACGTTAACATAAGAATAGCAGTAGTATAACTGAACAGTCGAAAATTCAACAAAATTTCTGAAAGCGATTAAATTGTCAACGAAATTTCGTGAAACGATGCGACAAAGATTTAATAATACACCACGGGCAATTATTCTATCGATTGTCTGCTTCACGCTTGTTCAACCAATTATTAGTTTTCCCGCCTGGGCACTGGTCATAAATGAGGTTATGTCATCCAATACCCATACCCTGTCCGATGAAGATAGCGATACTCCCGACTGGATTGAGTTATATAACAACGATAATCAGACAATTAATTTGGATGGGTATGGATTGTCGGATGATCCGGACGAACCTCTTAAATGGATATTCCCTGCCATAGAGATTGACCCAGATGATTACCTGCTTGTTCTTGCGTCAGGAAAAAACCGTATTGAATATGGAGGACATTGGGAGAACATCGTCAATTGGGGCGATGAGTGGAAATATCATGTAGGCATTACAGAACCACCGAATGACTGGAACGCTATGGATTTCGATGACTCGAACTGGGAATCAGGAGCAAGTGGTTTTGGATATGGGGACGCAGATGATAGCACAATAGTTCAGCAAACGATGTCGGTTTTTGTTCGAAAAGAGTTCGAAATTGAAGACATAGAGGATGTACGGCAAATCGCTTTTCATATTGATTATGATGATGCCTTTGTAGCTTACATGAACGGAGATGAAATTGTTCGCATGAATATCGGAGAGCCCGGCATTCCACCTGAATATGATCAAGCAGCCGAATTCCCTCGAGAAGCCAGGATATATCGTGGTGGATATCCTGAATATTTCGAGATTAACCTTGAAAACCTGCGTGAAGGCAGTAATCTTCTGGCGATTGAGGTACATAATTTAGAAATAGGATCATCTGACCTGACCCTGATTCCTTTTTTCAGCCTGAAACTGGCTGAACCTCCCGGAAATCCTCAAGGTATCCCCGAGATATTAGAACTGTTAATATCAAGATTACACAGCAATTTCAGGATTGATTCAAATGGAGAACCTCTGCTTTTGAGCAATCCTCAAGGAACAATCATCGACAGCATCTCCATTGGATATATTCCTGCAGACGTCTCTTATGGTAGAAGACCTGACGGAGAAGCCAACTGGTTTCTTTTCACCGATCCAACTCCTGAATCTGCAAATAGCATAGTTGGATATGAAGGAATATCCGAAACTCCACAATTTTCCTGTTCAGGCGGATTCTACGATGATGATTTCAGATTGCTTATGCTTGTGGAATCGAATAATGCTGTAATTCGATATACTCTCAACGGTTCGACTCCAGATGAACTATCGCCAGCATATAGTCGTCCAATTACTTTGTACACAACAACTGTTGTACGCGCCAGGGCATTTGAACCGGGCAAGGTACCAGGAAGAGTTGTTACAAATACATATTTTTTCGATTATGAACCAAATTTGCCCGTGATATCTTTATCGACTAATTCTGCACATTTTTTCGATGAAAACACAGGTATCCATGTCGAGGGTGACAATCCTGATTTTCCAAACTATTGGGAAGACTGGGAGAAGCCAATTCATACAGAATTTTTCGAGCTTGACGGTGTAAGAGGTTTCAGCATTGATGCTGGAGTCAAGATTGTAGGTGGGTGGACTCGTACTTACCCGCAAAAGTCACTGGCAATCTTTGCCAGGGGAGTTTACGGTAAAAGCGAATTCGATTATCCATTATTTGCGAATCTGGATATTGAAGAATATGAGTCTTTCGTCTTAAGAAATTCCGGGAACGACTGGGAATTAACAATGTTCCGGGACGGCTTGATGACAGGTATCGTTGCTGAGACAGGGCTTGATATCATGGCTTACCGTCCAGCCATTGTTTTTTTCAATGGTCAATATTGGGGAATTTACAATATCAGGGAAAAGAACAATGAGCATTTTTTAGCAGTGCATAATAATATTGATCCGGATAATATAGACATGCTGGAAGGACGGGGTTGGTCCATTCACGGCGATGATGAAAACTATTGGGAATTGATAAGTTACATTGAAAATTATGACTTAAGCTATTCTGATAATTACCAACACGTAAGTAGTCAAATCGACATCACAAACTACATTACTTATCAGGTTGCCCAAATATATTTTAATAACCGAGACTGGCCTGGAAATAATATAAAATACTGGCGTCCCCGAACACCTGACGGGAAATGGAAATGGATATTATATGACACAGATTTTGGTTTCGATATCTATAATAACCAGGGGTATTCATTTAATTCACTTGAATTTGCAACTGAACCGGATGGTCCCCAATGGCCCAACCCCCCCTGGTCAACATTCCTATTCCGCAGCTTACTTGAAAATGACGAATTTCAGGATAAATTCATTAATTATTTTTGCGATCATTTGAATTCAACATTTTTAGCTGATCGCGTTTTACAACAGATCAGCGAAAAAAGTGAAATGATTGAACCTGAAATATCTTCGCATATGGCAAGATGGGAATATGAAAATCGAAATTGGGAAGCCAAAGTAAATGTCTTGGAGACTTTCGCTTCCAGGCGTGCAGGATTTGTCAAAACTCACATTCGGCAATTCTTCGGTCTTGAACGAATGAACACCATCAGTATTGACATATCGCCTTCAAACGGAGGCAAAATCGGAATAAATTCTATGACTTTAAAGAACTATCCCTGGGAAGGGGAATATTTCCCGGACGTCCCTGTTCAATTGAGAGCAATCCCCAGGACGGGATACCGTTTTGTCCAATGGGAAGGAATCGATTCTGTTGAAGATACGGTGTGGGTAAACTTGACTGAAGATATGGAAATTTCAGCGGAATTTGAATTGGGAGGGGGCAGTATTGTTATAAACGAAATAAATTACAATTCATCGGAAGATTTCGACGTGGGAGATTGGGTTGAACTATATAACTCGAGTGATAATAGTGTAAATCTGAAAGATTGGTCATTTAAGGATTCTGATGATACACACGTATTTGAATTTCCTGATAGTACGAGATTTGAATCAGGCGGTTATCTGGTTCTATGCCCTGATACTTCAACATTCCTCAATTTTTTCCCTGATGCAACTGATTACATTGGTAATTTTGACTTCGGTTTTAACGGTGCCGGTGAACTGATTCGAATATATGACCAGTATGATGATCTTCTGGATTGGGTAGAGTATTCTGACGATGCGCCCTGGCCCAACGAACCTGACGGTAATGGTCCCACTCTCGAATTGATCCACCCCGGATATGATAATTCACTTGCGAGATATTGGTCAGCCTCTGATAATCATGGCACACCCGGCGAACAGAATGATTCATATGTCGGTGTTATAGAAAACGACATAATGGTTTATAATTACAAGCTGTTCCCCGCATATCCTAACCCTTTCAATCCGGCAACGATTCTAGAATTCCAGGTGCCAGAAACCAGGAAAGTTACAATCTCAATTTATAACATCAACGGACAATTGGTCGAGACTATTGTAAATAGTATCAAATTTGCTGGAAACCACAAGGTTCTTTGGGATGCATCCGGTTTCAGTTCAGGTATCTATTTCTATGAGATGTCAGCAGGTGATTTTAATAGCGTCAGGAAATGCCTGTTGGTAAAGTAGATCGCTCACTATACTCTTCCTTCCCCGTGACTTATTTTCATGTTTTAAAAGAATGCTTCCTTTATCTAACAATATTTAGAAGACTCTGAAAGTACTCTTGAATATCTTGCGTTCCAGATGAGAAGAATTCTATTGTTTATGGGGCATATGCCCATAACTGACATAGTACAGACAGATAGTATTTAATTCTGCTGTTTATATATTGGATTATTATAACTTCGCAAACACGAAAAGGGAGTTCGATTGCCGAGACCGCACAAGAGACGACAGGTATCAATTACACCACCTTTTAACATCTATAAACCAATTGGCGCTCGTATGACTAACCTTGAAGCTGTAAACCTAAAAATTGACGAGGTAGAAGCCATGCAATTAGCGCATTTGGAGGGCTATTACCAGGAAGCTATTGCTGAGCGAATGGGGATATCACGTCAAACAGAAGCTCGTATCCCAAAATCTGCTCATCAGAAGGTGACAGATGCCCTGGTCACTGGGAAAGTTCTACTGCTGGAAGATAATCCTGCCAAAAACTCACCTCCTGTTGGTGCGCTTTGTCCTCGCTGTGGGAATTCGCATGGTTGTGAACATCCGGAAAAAAGACGGGTACATGGACGCTGTCACCGCTTCGTAGCAAAATAGATATTATAGTCTTTCAGAAAATAATGTCTCTTGATGTCATTCCCGCGAAGGCGGGAATCCATGTTAAATTAGAATATACATGTTTTCAAAGTGATAATACTTTCAAGAAACAGCAAAGATCATGAATAATTTGCTGAAATTCAGGGAAAATTACAATGTAAAATGGAACAGCCTGATTATTATCTGCGGATATTTTCCCAGGAATACCGTGCTCCAGTGCTACAATCACACATTTTTTCTTTGAAGTACTGCGATAGTTTCCAGGGCGGATGTTTGTGGGAAAAGATCGACAGGTATGAAAGTTTGACATTCGTATGAATCGAGCCTGGCAAGATCACGAGCGAGTGTAGCTGGATGACATGAAACATAGATCAATTTGTCGGGACCGTATTCATTCAGGATATCAATCACTACCGCATGTGCTCCCCTACGTGGAGGATCAAGGATAACTGAATCAAATCCTGATAAAGAAGTTTTAAAAAACGTACGCTTTGCGAGGTTTCCCTCTATGTATTGTACTTGTAAATTATTTTTCCGAGCAAACTTCCGACCGGCAAGAACCGCTTCATGCGAAGACTCAACCACGGTTGCCTTTCCGCCGCGCAGAGCATGATGTAAAGCAAAAAATCCATAGCCACCATAAATATCAAGCAGGTTACCATTATCTGAAATTTTATCAAGTACCTTCTCAAGAATAATCTTCGCAGTTGCATGGTTGGCTTGAGAAAAAACAGTTGGCTCAGTCATTAATTCATAGTTTCCAACCTTCTGATATATCAATGCATTACCAGACTTTCCCACTACATTAGATTGCCAAAACCTTGATTTCATGCTCGAGACTCTTCTTACCTGCCAACCTGCCAGTACTTTACTCGACATCCACGGTTCAAACATTGATACATTTATATGCCGTCGTGCGACCACAAAAAGAACTGCCACCGCCTCTCCCCTGCCGTTATCCCTGATAAATAACCTGAGACCCCGGCTCCATTTCACGTCATCATCGGGCAATAAGCCTTCTTCAAGCCGTTGTGAAAGATCATTTAATGCGTTTCGAACTGATTTAACTCCTATGCAACAGTCTTTTATCGGGATAATCTTGCTGAATGCGCTGTAAGCCAATACCCTTTTTCCTCGATGCAGAAGCAATCGCAGTTCAAGCCGATCACGATACTCATATATTTCCGGTGAGGGGATTGGGCTGGAAATATTCGGATCAGTTATTTTTCCAATCCTGATAAGTGTCTCTTTCAAATGAAGGCATTTCCATTCCAGCGCTGCTGAATAACGAAGCGCACCCAGTGGAGATGCTGCGCAACCATCTACATAATGAGGACATGGATGAGGTATTCGGTTTCGCGAAGGCACAAGAACTTCTTCAATTCGAGCACTTATGGGACCTCGTCGAGGATCTTTGCTGATTGTTACTATCACGTGATCACCTGGGAGACCTCCATCAATCAGGACAATCCGACCGTCAGGTCTTTTTGCAACTCCTCTACCGTCTGATGTCAGATCATATATTTCATATAGATAATTCATATCATTTATTCACAGGATATAAGGATAATATAGGATGAGCAGGATGCATTATTTATTTCGATTAATCCTCTCATTTTGTGAACTTTGCTTCTTAGCGTCTTTGCATGAGAATAAAGTCTTTTAGTTCAATCAATTCAATTTTCGAGTAAGACATCTACTATTCTGCCTGCAGTTTTACCATCCCATAGTGGTGGGATTTCGCCTTCTCTCCAGTTGCCATTTTCCAAACGCTCGAATGCTTTCAAAATGTCTTTGCTGTTCGGTTTAATCAGTTCGTTAGTTCCAATTGTGATAGTCGATGGACGCTCTGTGTTTGGGCGGATTGTCATGCATGGAATATGTAGATAAGTAGTCTCTTCCTGAATTCCGCCCGAATCAGTAATCAGGGCTCTCGCTTTCACCACCAGAGACAGAAAAGTCAAATAATCGAGAGGCTCAGTGATAATGATCCTGTCATTATTTCTCAAATCACCCATCAGGCTAAATTCAATTAATTTTTGCCGGGTTCGCGGGTGTACCGGGAACAATACCGGGGATTTCCTTGAGATTGAAATCAGGGCATCTACAAGATCACTTAATTGCCTTCTATCATCCACGTTGGAAGGACGGTGAATGGTTACTAGAACATAACTTTCCGGCACAATCTTAAATTTCTCATACGCTTTTAAAGCAACTGCTTTTGGTAAGGTTCTGACAAGACTGTCAATCATCACATT
>Ga0075120_10000931_pt1 | contig 23868 bp, 22 predicted proteins | sample AntAceMetag02UKL_FD_69792 | JGI IMG/M metagenome (GOLD analysis project Ga0075120, IMG submission 69792) | Saline lake microbial communities from Ace Lake, Antarctica - Antarctic Ace Lake Metagenome 02UKL | ecosystem: Environmental > Aquatic > Non-marine Saline and Alkaline > Saline | place...
AAATTGACGAAGGCCATCAATATAAAATTAAAAAAATTGATATTGCCGGTGACTTGATTCTGTCCAAAGAAGAAATTTTAGAAAAAATTCAATCCAAGGAGATGCAATTATATAATAGAGAATATATTAGACAAGATATGTTGTCTATTTCTGATATATATTCCAACAGGGGCTATGCTAATGTAAATGTCAATCCCATAGTTAGTAAAAATGTTCAAGAAAAAACGATGGGTATCACATATTCAATCGAAAAAGGAGAGCCTGTTTATTTTAACAACATTAATATCAGCGGTAATTTAAAAACACGTGACAAAGTTATCAGAAGAGAAATTACAATTTTAGAACAGGACCTATACAGTAAAGAAAAAATTCAAAGAAGTTTTAAGAATTTAAATCGATTGGATTATTTTGCAGATATTGATGTTAAGCCCATTAAAACTTTTGATGATAATAAAATGGATTTAGATGTCAAAGTTGTTGAAAAAGGAACTGGAAATTTTTCAATCGGTGGTGGGCTCAGCAGTGAGGACGGAACTTTTGGTATGGTGTCTGTCCAGGAAAGAAACTTGTTTGGGAGGGGACAAACAGGAAAAATTTCGGCAACCCTGTCCTCAGAAACAGCTATTTTTAACATTAATTTTTTTGAACCTTATATTTATGATACAAAAGTTGCCGGTGGTTTCGACCTCTATAAAGAAGATAGAGAGTATGATTATTATGATAAAAATGCTCTTGGCTTAACATTAGCACTGGGGTATAAGTTGTTCGACTATACACGAATTGGAACACACTATAATATAGAAGGCTTTGATATATCAGATGTTCAAACTGATTTTACCAATATGACGACTGGCTCTTTTTTAAACAGCAGCATAAAGCCTTATCTGCGATATGACAGCAGAAATGACATTTTTATGCCAACTGAAGGAGCACGCCATGAGTTTTCCATTGAATATGCTGGAGAATTTTTAGGGGGTGAAATTGATTATACAAAATATATTATTGAAACCGGCGTATATTTCCCACTTTTCTGGAAATTCACAGGTACATTGCATGCCGAAGCTGGATATTTGGAAGATCAAAGCAGCAATGATATTGATATTGATTATGTGAAATTTTATTTGGGTGGAATGACCTCGATCAGAGGATTTGATAAATTTGATATTAGCGGCCAGCGGGATGGAGATGCCAAACAAAGGGGTGGTGAAAAATATGTTCAATTTAATGCGGAAGTAACCTTTCCAATCACAGATAAATACAAAATTATAGCTGTTCTCTTTTATGACCGAGGAGATGTATATAGAACCAGCGAAGATATTGATTTAGGCGATCAATTTTCAAGTTTTGGTGCTGGTTTTAGATGGAATTCACCAGTCGGACCTTTAAGGGTTGAATACGGCTGGGTTATTGATGGAAAAAATGTGAAAGAACGTGGCGATGGACAATTTGAATTTTCTGTTGGTGCTTCTTTTTAAATTTAAAAAATTTTGGAGGTTTTAATGAAAAAAATAATCGTAATTTTATCTGTATTTATCTTTTTGGGAATAATCCCTCAAGCTTTTTGCGCAGACGTTGCAAAAATTGGTATTTTTAATTTTCAAAAAATCCTGACTGATTCAAGTGCAGGAAAAATGATCCAAAAAGAAATTAATGAAAAAGGCAATGAGTTACAAATAAAATTAAAGACTGAAAAAGACCTTTTGGATGAGCTGAATAAAGCCATTGAAAGGGAAGCATTGGTCTTAAGTCCTGAAAAACAAAATGAAAAACAACGAGAATTTAGGATCAAGGTTAATGATTTTAAAAAAATGCAGGAAGATTTTGCCAGAGAATTTAAACAATTAGAGGTTAAATTCATTAATAAAATCCAAAAAGAAGTCTTTGAAATTACAGATGAGATTGGAAAAGAAGAAGGATATTTGCTCATCCTTGAAAGAAAAACAGCAGGGGTGGTATATCATCCGGCCCAATTGGATATAACTGATCAAATAATAAAAAAATATAATTTACAAGTTTCAAAAACTGAATAAATTCTTATATGGAACAAATAGTTAAAGAAATTGCAAAACTTATTCATGCCAAAGTGGTTGGTAATTCTTCTTTTTTGGTCAAGGGTGTTTCCTCTTTTGATGATGCAGGTTCCCACGATATTACCTTTGCTATTGATTCAAAATACCTGTCCGATCTTCAGCAAACTAAAGCTGGAGTTATAATTGTTCCGGATACCTTTAACTCTGATCAGGATCATTGTCGGAATATCATAGTGTTGAAAACCGACAACCCTAAAGCCTCTTTTTTCAAACTGGTATCCCTATTCCATCCGAACAAAATAAAACAGCCTTGTATCCACAAAAATGCAAATATTGGATATCATGTAAAATTTGGAAAAAATCCCATTGTTGAATCCAATGTATTTATTGGTGATAATGTCGAAATCGGAGACAATGTTCATCTTATGCCGGGTGTGTATGTTGGTGATAATGTCTTTATCGGTGATAATACATTAATCAAACCCAATGTCACACTGATGGAAAAAACCAGGATCGGTAATAATGTTATCATTCATTCCGGAACCGTCATCGGTTCAGATGGATTTGGCTTTACCCAGGATGCGGGCACCCATGAAAAAATAATACATACCGGGTATGTCCATATTGGAAATCATGTTGAAATTGGTGCCTGTAACACCATTGACAGGGGAACACTTGGAATGACGATTATCGGAAACGGTGTTAAAACAGACAATCTTGTACATATTGCACACAATGTCAAGATTGGCGATAATACCTTGATTGTTGCCCAGGTCGGAATTGCCGGAAGCACCAGGCTTGGCAAGAATGTTATTATCGCCGGTAAAGCGGGGATTACAGGACATGTGACAATTGGTGACAATTGCATTGTCGGACCTTTTGCAGGTGTTCATAGTGATGTTCCTGAAAATGAAATTGTATCGGGAATACCGCACATGCCGCATGGCCAATGGCGTAAGGTAGTCCGCATAATTTCCCGGTTACCGGAAATGAGAAAAGCCCTTTTTTCATTTGAAAAAAGATTGAAGAATTTAGAAAATAAATAAACGGAGTAAGAATGATTCATCCCACGGCAATTATTGATCCATGCGCGCAAATTGATGCCGATGTCACCATAGGCCCTTATGCTATTGTCAAATCAGATGTCCACATAGGTTCAGGTACAACTATAGGTTCTTATACCACTATTGAAAAATATGTTACCATTGGAGAGAATTGCCAGATTTTCCAATATGCAGCTATTGGCTGCGCTCCACAGGACCTTAAATTTCAGGGTGAAAAAACATATTTAAAAATAGGCAGGGGATCCATTATCCGGGAATTTGTGACCATTAACCGGGGAACAGAAGCTGGCGGCGGTGTTACAGAAGTGGGGGAGGAAAACTATTTAATGGCTTATACACACATTGCCCACGATTGTAAAACTGGAAAACAGGTTATTCTTGCAAATAACGCCACTCTTGCCGGCCATATTATAATTGGTGATAATGTCACCGTGGGTGGTCTGGTGGCCATCCATCAATTTGTTCAAATTGGAGATTTTGCCTATATCGGAGGCAAATCCGCCGTGGTAAAGGACATCCCGCCATATGTGATAGCAGCTGGAGATCGTGCAACTCTCCACGGTTTGAACAATGTGGGATTAAAGCGCCATAATTTTCCTAAATCAACCCTTCAGGAATTAAAAAAAGCATATAGAATTTTTTTTCGTATCGGATTAACTGTGAAACAGGCCTCTGAACGTGTTAAAGCTGAAACTGAACAAATCCCTGAGGTGAAAAACTTTATAGAATTTATTGTTACTTCTAACAGGGGTGTCACCAGATAACCTGGAGGTCACACGTAACATAGGGGTCACACGTAACCCGGAGGTCACAAGTAAAACAAATGAGGATAGGACTTATCGCCGGCGGCGGACAATTCCCACTTCTTTTTTCAAAGAAAGCATTAAAGAAAGGGTATAAAGTTTTTGCCGTAGGATTTCATTCTGAAACTAATAAAATTCTCGCAAACCATGTTGAAGAGTTAAAATGGCTTTACCTTGGACAGGTTTCAAAATTGATCAAGTATTTCAAGCAGCACAATATTACACAGGCAGTTATGCTGGGCAGTATTAAAAAAACAAATATTTTTAAAGATATCCGCCCTGATTTTAAAGCGCTTTCCTTTATTGCTAAGACCTCCAGAACCCATGACAATTCTGTTTTAATCTCCTTTGCCGATCTGCTTCTAAAAGAGGGGATAAAAATTTTACCCTCCACATTTCTTCTCCCCGAACTGATCAGCCCGAAAGGATGTTGGACAAAAAGAAAACCAGAAAAAAGTGAAAAAAAAGACATTTTACAAGGATGGAAAATAGCAAAAGAAATCGGAAACCTTGATATCGGCCAATGTATTGTCATCAGTAATGGAACGATTTTAGCTGTTGAAGCAATAGAGGGAACAGATGCTGCAATAAAAAGAGGCGGTTTGTTGTCTCATCAAAATGGTGCCGTGGTTATAAAGCTTTCCAAACCCACCCAGGACTTAAGGTTTGATCTGCCTTCTTCCGGCTGTGGGACCATCGAGACAATGCATAAATTCGGGGCAGGAATTCTGGTACTTGAAGCTGAAAAATCCCTTTCATTTGACCGGGAGGAAATGATAAGCCTTGCGAATAAATATAATATATCCGTTCTTGCCTATACAGACGATGATATAACCTGAAGGTCACACGTAACCTGAAGGTCACAAGTAACATAAAGGTCACACGTAACCTGAAGGTCACACGTAACATAAAGGTCACACGTAACCTGAAGGTCACACGTAACATAAAGGTCACACGTTAAATGAATCTTCCTGTAAAATCAAGCCATATCATGGTTCTTACCGGTGAACCATCCGGTGATCTGCATGCCGGGCATCTTGTCAGGGAAATCAAACGATTAAACAATCATGTTTATTTTTCAGGTATAGGCGGAATCCATCTTGAAAACCAAAAGGTGGATCTTTTTTATAACATTTCAAAGCTTTCTGCAATGGGACTTACAGAAGTCCTTATGCAATTTGGACAGATAAAAAAAGCCTTTGATTTGTTTAAAAAAAAACTTAAGACCAATACGCCGGATCTAATTATTCTCGTGGATTACCCTGGGTTTAATTTAAAAGCTGCTCAGTTTGCCAAAGATCATTATAATATAAAAATCTTATATTATATTACCCCAAAAGTGTGGGCCTGGAAAAAATCAAGGCTTAAGAAGATAAAAAAAAATATTGACCATGCAGCATTGATACTGCCTTTTGAAGAAAAAATCTATAAAAAGGCTAATATTCAATACACTTATGTTGGGAATCCTTTGTTGGATGAGTATCCTGAAAATTTATCCAAACCCTTTCTTCGATCACACCCTTTATTTTCAAACAATAAAGATTCCCTGATTATTGGCCTGCTGCCAGGATCCAGAAAAGCTGAAATAAAAAATCTGCTTGAAGTTATGGTCAAAGCAGCAAACCTTATTCATATAAATAATAAAAAAGCCTTTTTTATTATTTCTCAAGCAACTTCAATCAAAAGGGAGACCCTGGAGAAATGTTTAAAAAACTGTTCAAATAAACCTTTATTTCAAATCAATGAGGGCCCGGTTAAGGATATTTTTTTGAAGTCGGACCTTGTCATTGCTGCTTCCGGAACAGTCACCCTGGAAGCGGCCCTGTGTTGTGTTCCAACGATTATTGTATACAAAATGTCCCCAATCAGTTATCGTATGGCAAAACTGCTTGTACGAGTAAAGTATGCAGGACTTGCAAATTTAATTGTTAATGCCCAAGTTATGCCTGAATTATTGCAAAATGATGCAACACCTGAAAAAATAAGTGAAAAAGTATTATATATGCTGGATAATCTATTTTATTTTCAAAATCGATTAAAACTGGTCAGAAAATTACTTGGAAAAAAAGGGGCCTCAAAAAGGGCAGCCAATATTGCAATTTATATGCTGAAGAGATCAGAACTTTCATTGAAATTTGACAAATTGACTTAAATATTATTAGAGTGATTTAATAAAAATACCAAATTATAATTATATTAACAAATTAAGGATTTTTTTCTGCTTTGATGATTTTGGAATTGACGTTACTTATTATAGGTCTTTTATTCTCCGGTTTTTTTTCTTCCTCTGAAACAGCACTTTTTTCAATCAGCAGAGTCAAGGCGCTTCATATTGCCAAAGACGGTTCAAACACCGGACTACTGATTTTGAAGATGAAAAGAGATTCCCATACACTTTTAACCACCATTTTGATCGGAAATAACCTTGTAAATATTGGTGCGTCTGCCATTGCAACGTCCATTGCCATCTCATACTTTAAATCCAATGCTGTGGGTATTGCGACCGGGATTATGACGATGCTCATTCTTATTTTTGGTGAAATTTTGCCTAAATCATTTGCCAATCACAATAATATCCTGGTTGCCAGAATTGTGATTTATCCAATATTCTGGTTTTCAAAATTATTTTACCCCTTGATCTATATATTAAAATTTATACCTAGTCTGCATGGTAAAATTAATACTTCCCATAGAACTGTGACTGAAGATGAATTAATGACCATGGTGGAAGTGGTGGAAGAAGAAGGGGAAATCAAAGAAGAAGAAAAAGAATATATTACCAATATCTTTGAGTTTGATGATACCTCGTGCTCTGAAATTATGACCCCAAGGGCAGATATGTTTGTGTTAGATGTATCCCAGGAAATGGACATTAAAAAAATCCTTAAAACAGGATTTTCCAGAATTCCGGTTATTGAAGACAGTATTGATAATATTATTGGGATCTTGCATGTAAAGGATTTGTTTGCCAGTTTTCAAAAAGCCTGTGCATCTGAATCTGATATTCCTTTGGATGTTAAACAGATCATGAAAAAACCATATTTTATTCCTGAATCCAAAAAACTGGATTCCCTGTTACATGATTTTAAGCAGAAAAAAAATCATATTGCCATTGTCGTGGATGAGCATGGCGGTATCTCAGGCATTGTAACCCTTGAAGATGTTGTTGAAGAAATCATTGGTGAGATTATTGATGAAACCGATAGAATGACGCCTGATATTGTAAGACTTAAGGACAATAAGTGGTTGGTTGCAGGAAAGATTGACATTGATGATTTAAATAAAGAACTCGGAATTGAAATTCCTGAATCAAACACATATGATACCTTTTCCGGCTTTTTCCTTGAACAGATCGGTCGAATTCCAAAGTCTGGAGAATCCATTATAATAAACAAATGGATGGCCACTGTTAAAGATATGGATGGAAACAGGATACAAAGCTTTATCATAAAAAAAGAACCATCTTGATATCGGTCATGATTAATTCAAATACATTGCTTTATTGCGTTTTTGGAAACCCGGTCAAGCATTCCAGAAGCCCGGCAATTCACAATGTATGTTTTCAAAACCATCATATTAATGCGGTTTACCTTGCTTTTGAAATTAATGAGATTTCAAAGGGTGTCACAGCATTAAAAACTTTAAACATACAGGGCGCTTCTATTACAATACCCTTTAAAGAATCCATAATGGATTATCTTGACTGGATTGATGATGACGCGATAATGATAGGCGCGGTAAACACTGTTAAAAACAAAGATGGAAAACTTCTTGGATATAACACTGACCATCAGGCCGCAATTGTTCCCTTAAAACCCTTTGGTATAAAAGATAAAAAAGTCTGTCTCATTGGCGCTGGTGGAGCAGCTCAGGCTGTAGCATATGGTATACACAAGGAAAAAGGAAATCTTGTTATTATCAATAGGGATATTGACAGAGGGGAACGACTGGCTTTAAAATATGATGCTGATTTCATTCCTATGAGTGAAATAGATAAACTGGGTGTGATCAAGGCAGATATTATCATCAACACCACTTCCATTGGTATGTACCCTGATATTGAAAATATAGCTCTTCCTATTCAATATATTGAATCGAATATGGTTGTTATGGATATTGTTTATAACCCGTTGAAAACAAAATTATTATCTGAAGCCAAAAAAAAAGGATGCACAACCATTGACGGTCTGTCCATGTTTTTACATCAGGGTGGGACTCAATTTAAATTATGGACAGGCATAACACCGGATATTAAACTGATGCGCCAGGCAATAATCAATGGAGATACTTAATTGAAAAAGATTGCACCAAAAAAGATTAAAGACCAGGCCATAGCGATTCCGGGCTCAAAAAGCATTTCCCATCGTATGATGATTTGTACGTCCTTATCCAATGGAACCTCAAATATTAAAAATCTTCTTCAAAGCGATGATATAAAACTTACAATTAATGGCCTTAAAAATATGGGGGCAGACATTGATCTGGTTAAAGGAAATCACTACAGGATTTCTGGATTTGGAGGAAACCCCAAACCCTGTAGCAAAGCTATTTATCTTGGCAATTCAGGCACCTCCATGCGTCTTCTTACTGGAATTGCAGCCTTAGGAAACACCTGTTATACCCTTACAGGTGACCTTCGAATGTGTGAACGCCCAATGAAAGAGTTGCTTGATGCATTAACCTTGTTGAAGATCCAGGCAAAGTCGGAAAATAAAAAAGGCAGTCCTCCTGTTTATATCCAGGGCGGGAATAGGGCAGGGGGGCTCGTTAAAATTGATTGTTCCAAAAGCAGCCAGTATTTATCTTCTCTTTTAATGATGGGGGCATTGATGAAAAACGGGCTCGATATCAGACTTGACAGCCCACCTGTTTCATCCCCCTATATAGACTTGACCATTGATATCATGAAAAAATTTACAATTGAGGCCCATCAAATCGATAGTATGCACTATCAGGTTCCAGGACAGCAGTCTTATATTCAAGGAGATTTTTTTGTTGAACCCGATCTTTCCAATGCAGGCTATTTTTGGGCTATTGGTGCAATAACAGACAAAATGATTTTTGTTGAAAATATCAATAATAATTCTCTTCAAGGGGATTTAAAACAGATTAAAATTTTAGAACAGATGGGGTGTACTTTAAAAATTGGAAATAACCACATCGGTGTGTGCGGAGGTTCTCTTAAGGCAGTTGATGTGGATATGTCTGATACACCGGATGCTGTCCCTGCCATTGCTGTGGTTGCAAGCTTTGCTAAAGGGAAAACCAGAATATATAATATTAAACATTTGCGTGAAAAAGAATGTGATAGGATTGATGCTGTCTCTTCACAACTTATGAAAATGGGTATAATTGTTAAACAAGGAGAAGATTTTTTAGAAATCACAGGTGGAAATCCAAAGGGAGCAAGAATAGAAACATTTAATGATCACAGAATCGCCATGGCATTTTCCATCCCAGGTCTAATAATCCCTGGCATGGAAATTGAAAATGAGACATGTGTTGAAAAGTCTTTTCCAAATTACTGGGATATATTTGATGGTCTGCAGACTTAATTTTTAGTAATTGTTTAGCCCGTTAAAAGAAGCTATCTCAAAGCCCTGTCCGATGGATATTTGCAGGAGGTTAAGCGTTTAGCATCGAAACAAATATCCATCGGATAGGGCGGTTTCCAGCATAAGAGCTGAATAGTTACAATTTTTATTGGATTTAATATGAAAATATTTCTTATTGGCTATAGATGTACGGGAAAGACGACCCTGGGAAAAATTCTTGCTCATCGTCTCAATTTTGATTTCATTGATACTGATCGTCTTATTGAACAGCACCTTGAATCAACTATTCTGGAAATCATTGAAAAACAAGGATGGGAAAAATTTCGACAAATAGAAAAACAGACACTTTTGGATACAAAAAAAAATAAAAATACAGTGATTGCAACAGGAGGCGGTATTATTATAGATCACGATAATCAGCAATTTATTAAAAAAAATGGATTCTGTGTCTGGCTTGATGCTGATATCAAAACAATTATGGATAGATTAAATACTGATAATAAAACAAGAACCTCCAGACCTCCGCTTACAAATAAAGATTTATTTAGCGAAACAAATAAAATTGTACAAAAAAGAAAACCTTTATATAAAAATACCGCCCATATAAGGATTGATGTAAGTTTTAATACACCCGAAGAAATTGTTAATATCATTGACAGGAGATTAAAAGATGTCAGGCAGTAGTTTTGGTAAAGCATTCAATATTACAACCTTTGGAGAATCACATGGCAAGGCAATCGGCGTTGTTATTCAAGGATGTCCTCCGGGTCTTGTGATTGGTGCAGATATCATACAAAAGGCTCTTGATAAAAGAAAGCCCGGATCAGGTGTATCCAGTACCAAACGAAATGAACCAGACCATCCCATTATCCTGTCAGGTATATTTAACGGCCAAACCACTGGTACACCTATTACGATTTTAATAGAAAATAAAGACGCAAAATCAAAATCCTATGACCCTATTGCCTCTGTTTTCAGACCAGGTCATGGTGATTTTACCTATCAGGCCAAATATGGTATCAGAGATTACAGGGGAGGAGGAAGAGCCTCTGCAAGGGAGACAGCTGCAAGGGTGGCAGCAGGTGCAGTGGCTCAACTGGTGCTTGATCAGCAAAACATCAAAATAAATAGCTATACAATTGAACTTGGCGGTATTCGTGCCCTTAAGATTGATGATATATCTGAAAAAGACAAAAACTATTTGCAATGTCCTGATTTAGATGCAGCTCATAAAATGGAAAAGAAAATCAAAGATGTTAAAAATAATGGGGATTCTTTAGGTGGCATAGTTGAAATCATCGCATTAAATGTACCCCCAGGTTTAGGAGAACCTGTTTTTGACAAGCTTGATGCTGATATTGCCAAAGCCCTGATGAGTATAGGAGCTGTAAAAGCAGTTGAAATAGGTGCAGGGATTTGTGCTCCAAAAATGACAGGCTTTGAGAATAATGACCAGATTTTTTCGGATGGATTTCAAACAAATCATTCTGGAGGGATTCTGGCAGGGATTTCAAATGGTGATGATATTATTATAAGGGTTCATATCAAGCCGATACCTTCGATCCTTAAACCCCAGAAGACCATTGATGAAAAGGGTAGGTTAACTGAAATTTCAACAAAAGGCCGTCATGACATCTGTGCCATTCCAAGAATTAATAAGGTCTGTGAGGCCATGCTGGCAATTGTACTCACAGACCATTTATTACGTCAAAAAATCTTAGGCTGATAAGCTTACTTTTTTACGATATCAGATTCAAGTTTATCAGCAATGTCAATTGCTGTAGTTAAAGAATCATTGATCATAAATAATTGAATTTTCAATGTTTTTAATGAAGCTGCGCTGGCAGAAATCTTTTCTTTGCTTGAAAGCAGTTTTGCAAGTTCCCTGGATTTTTTTGCAAGGCTAGTTAATTTTTCGCTGAAATTTACAATTTCATCGGCCCATTTATCTCTTTCTTCCTTTGAAAGCTCAATATTTGCATTACTCGTTCCATTTATAAGATGGTCTATTTGATAGTCTTCAGGATTTGCAATTATTTCATACATGTGATTTTCCTTTTAAAAAGTATTCATGTCAACTTTAAGTTTCAGGGTTTAAGAATATTTATTCTTTTTGTTTAAGTCAAGCTTATAGAACAGGTATTCATCATCAACCCTGATTTAAAAAAAACTGAGTTAAATCCCCTTTGGTGTAAAGTATTTTCAATACTGAAAGGTAATAAGTATATTCAGCATCTGAAATTCTCCTTTGAGCAGTGACCAATAACGTATTTGCATCCATCATGTCAATGCTGTCAGCCATACCATATTTAAACTGCATTTGAACCGCTTTAAAGTTCTCCTGGGCAGATTTCAGCTCATCATGTAAATTCAATAAAGTACTTTTTGCTGTTTGGTAATCCAGAAAAGAAATTTTTGCATCCAGAATAATCTTTTTTTCCTGTAGAATTAATGCATTTTCTGCTTTTCTTTGGTCTGCAAGGGCTTGCCTGATCTGGGCTCTTCTTAATCCACCATCATATAAGGTAAAAACAAGTTCCCCTGTGAAATACAGGTCTTCAGTGTCATAATCCACATCAGGGGTACTGGCATAGTTAATATCTGTCTCTTTGTACCCTGCTTCAAGGGAAAGTGTCGGCCAGAAATCGCTTTTTTCAAACCTTATAGTTTTCCTGGCAATATCGAGATTCTTTTTTGATTCTTTAATTTCCGCTCTGTTTTTTAAGGCATAGGTTTGAATATCTTCCAAGGTAGAGTAATACTTTTCAATATCCTCAATATTTCCTTTTTCAAGGTTATAATCCTCCTCAATCTCCACAAGGTTACGTAAAACTGCCTTGCTTTGCAATACACCATTTTCTGCTTTTACCTTTTCTGTCAAAGACCTGGATAGTTCTGCTTCAGCTCTGTATAAATCTGTTTTAGTTACATTGCCAACGCTTAATTTTTCTTTAACTGCATCCCTGTGAGTGGTAAGCCGGTTTACATCTGATTGGGCAATTTCAAGATATCTTTGTGCGCTTAAAATATTGTAATAGGCCTGGGACACCTGTAATAAATACTGGGAACGAATGCTTTCAAGGGCAAATTCTTTGCCCTCAATGCTTTTTTTTGTAACATCCAGGGCAATCAATTCTTTTCCATTGAGCGTAAATGACTGTTTCAATTTAACACCTATGGTCAGTGTATCCGGCGTTGTGATACTATCATCTTTATACTCTGTCATGCTGCCGAAAGTTGTGGCGCGGGGTATTAAAACAGATAATGCCCTAGCCTTTTCCTGTTGAGCGATATACACATCTTCCTGGGCAATCTTAATTGTCTCACTATGCTTATTGGCAAGTTGTGCCAATTCATAAAGAGAATAGGTTGTTTGACAAAAGGCTGGAATCTGGCTGAAAACCATGGTGAAAATGATGAAAAATAATTGAATTGGCATTTTATTCATTTGGGAACCTCATTTATTAAAAATCAAAATACAGTCAACAATATTATTATTTTGTAATTAACGTCAAGTTTACAGAATATTAAATTAAGATTCTTATAAAATATTGCTTCTCAGTATTGTTTTATACCTGCAGAATCTTTTTATTGCAACAATAGATAAATATTCTATTTTGTGATATTAATCTCCAAAAATCATATATGCAATTATAATAAAATAAGGAGATTAAGATGACATCCATTCCAAAAACTCAATTTGATGACCTGGCCCTGGTCAGGCAGGGTAAAGTAAGGGATATCTTTGACACAGGAGAATCTCTGTTAATGGTTACCACGGACAGGCTTTCTGCTTTTGATGTTGTACTGCCGGATATTATTCCGGATAAGGGGAAAGTTTTAAATCAGATTTCTGTGTTCTGGTTTAAACGAATGGAAAGCATAGTAAAAAATCATATTATAACAACCAATGTAAATGATTATCCTGAAGAATTTAAACCCCATGCAGATGCTTTGGATAAACGAAGTATGCTTGTAAAAAAAGCTGAACCTCTTACCATTGAATGCATTGTAAGAGGGTATATAACAGGATCTGGTTGGAGTTCTTATCAAAAAGAAGGCCATGTCTGCGGAATAACGTTGCCCAAAGGGTTGAAAGAATCAGACAAACTTGAACAACCGCTTTTTACACCTTCTACCAAAGCTGAAATCGGTGATCATGATATTAATATCAGTTTTGATGAGGCAGTAAAACTGATCGGCAGCGAAAAAGCGGAAAAATTAAGAAATTTAAGTCTTGCAATATACAAAAAAGGGGCTGAATATGCCCTGTCAAAAGGCATTATTATTGCTGATACAAAATTTGAATTTGGTATGCTGGACAAAGAAATTATCCTTATAGATGAGATCCTTACCCCGGATTCTTCACGATTCTGGCCTTTAAGCGACTACGAACCAGGAAGAAGCCAGAACAGTTTTGATAAACAATATGTCAGGGACTGGCTGACTGCTTCAGGGTGGGATAAAAAAAGCCCTGGGCCAAAGCTTCCCAAAGAAGTGATTGACAGGACATCCAATACATACAAAGAAATTTATACCCGACTTACTGGTGAAAATGTCTGATTGTTTGTGCGAAATAAATATAAGTGACATTGATCTGACAGATGAAAGGTATAAAATTTCATTTTCGAACAAGGATATTGGTTTACTTGCTCGATCTTTCAGGGAAACAGGCCTGATTTACCCTCCCATAGTCATGCCTTTAAACAATAAATTTATTATCGTTTCAGGATTTAACAGAATCAGAGCCCATATTCATAATAATAAGGTTCATAATAATGGAATAAAAATACTTGTATATGAAACAAAGCCTGATACAACAGACTATCAATACCTTTTAAAATCTATAGCATCGCTTGCTTTTCAAAGGCAATTAACCATTGCTGAACTTATAATATGTGTAAGACGTTTATATCAATTTTTGGATAAGCAACAGATTGCAAAAAAATCACCAGCTATCTTTAACACAGAGCTTGCTGAAGGTTTTATAGGGGATTTATTAACCATTGCTGATTTGCCTGATACGGCTCTGGAATTAATTCACACAGGTAATCTATCCTTTAAGTCGGCCAAAAGAATTTCTCTTTTGGAAAAAAATACCGTAATGGTTTTTTTAGATCTTTTTTCAAAAATTCATGCATCCCAGAACAAACAACTTGAAATTATACTATATATAATGGAAATTTGTGCCAGAGATGCCATTAAACCCAAAGTGTTTTATACGAATAAGGAAATACAGGATATTCTTTCTGATGAACAAAAAGACCCTGGCCTAAAAACCAAGGATTTGCGAACCTGTCTTTTTGAACAGAGATTTCCAATAATTTTTAAGACACAGCAAAAGGTAAAAGAAAAAATTACATCCATAAAACTTGGAAACAGCATAAAAATTTCCCCCCCGGAAAACCTTGACAGCCAAACCTATTCCATCTCTTTTACTGTCAAAAATTATAAAGAGTTTATTGCAAATGTTCAGAACCTTAATGCTGGCCTTGAAAACAAAAAATTAAAAGAACTTTTCAACCAATGAAAATAGATACGCTTTTTATTGACAAAACCATACCTCAAAACTTAGAAATCGATTATATCATTTCCAGGATTGCTGCAGATCCTCAATGGGTAGAAAACACAAAGACCGTCTATGACTATATAAATGATGCTGACGATCCAATCTTAAAAGCCAAAAAAACACTCTATATTACCCGGAACAAGGGGGCTGTTATCAAAGCATGCCCTGGAACCAGTTTTTATACCTGTTGTGATTATACCATTCTTCATACTGGTACATTTTGTACCATGGATTGCTCATATTGCATTCTTCAGGCATATTTTCATCCACCAGTTCTGCAATATTTTGCTGGTCTTAAGACACTTGGCCACAGTCTTGAAAAAACATTCAGACAAAATAAAATATTTAGAATTGGAACAGGTGAATATACAGATTCCCTTATCTGGGAAAAAATAAGTCTTCAGCCTAAATTTCTCATTGAAACCTTTGCAAAGCAAAATAATTGTCTTTTGGAACTCAAGACCAAAACCGTTAATATTGAATCCATACTCCCCCTTGATCATAATGAAAAGACCGTTATTGCATGGTCATTGAACACACCAGACATTATCAGTTCCGAAGAAAAGGGAACAGCCTCCCTCAAAGCTCGTCTTGAAGCGGCAAAGCTTGTTGAGTCAAAGGGGTACAAACTTGCGTTTCATTTTGACCCCATGGTGATTTATCCGGAATGCGAGATTCAATATAAAAAAGTGGTAAAACAGATTTTTGAATATGTCAGGCCTGAAAGTATTGTATGGATCAGCATTGGTACGTTTCGATTCATGCCTAAATTAAAGCAGATAATTGAAAAACGATTCAAACATTCAACCATCCCTTATGGCGAATTTATCCTTGGGCTTGATAATAAAATGCGATATTTCAAACCTTTGAGAATAAAAATCTACAAGGAAATTATTTCCTGCATAAAAGAATATGCCCCAAACCTGATGGTCTACTTTTGCATGGAAGACGAAGAAGTCTGGGAAAAATGTATCGGATTTTTCCCAGAAAAAGAAGGGGAACTTGGACATCTTTTAGATAAAAGTGCGGTAAAACATTGCAGTTTAAATTCTAATTTGTTGTAAACAAGAAGGTTTTATGAAAATTGCCTTAATCGTCAATCCACACGCTGGTGGAAAAAAAAGTGAAAAACTGCTGTCTTTGATTGAAAAAAAACTGTCATTTCACAATATTGACTATATCACTTATATTTCTCTTTATCATGAACATTGCCTAAAGATTACGGCTGAACTCAAAATAGATCAATATGATGCTATTGTTTCCATGGGTGGAGATGGAACCAATTTCCATGTTTTAAACGGCCTTCTTTCTGCTTTTAAACCTGAACAAATCCCACCTCTTGGTATTATCCCTGTTGGTTCAGGAAATTCTTTTGCCATGGATCTGAATTTACATTGTTTTGAGGATGGCATAAGATCTATTGTTAAAAATATGCCAAGGTTGATAGATGTCTGTTATTTTACACAGGATAGAAAAAAAATTTATTTTGTGAACCTGACCGGTTTGGGCTTTGTCACAGACGTGGCAAAAACGGCTCAAAAATTCAAATTTTTTAAAGATTTTTCATATATTATCGGTGTTTTTTACAGAACTATCAATCTTTCTTTTCATCGTATGGAACTTGAAATTGACGGGGAAATAATATCAGGAGAAAATTGTTTTGTTGAATTCTGCAATTCACGTTTTACCGGCGGGAATATGCTGATGGCCCCTGATGCAAAAATTGATGATGGTCTCATGGATATTATTGTTGCAGGAAAAATGTCCCGGGCAAGCCTTTTGGCAACCCTGCCAAAAATATTTAAAGGAACCCATATAAAACACCCAGCAGTAAGCTCTTTTAAAGCAAAAAAAGCTACCATCAAAACATGGCCGGATAAAACATTATTGCCGGATGGTGAAATCTTTGGTGTCACACCAGCAACTATAATGGTACACCCTAAAATGATAAAGTATCTGACTTGAAAAAAATATTTTCAATCTGGTTGTGGTGTATTGGAAGCCTATTTTTTTTATTCTCATTTTTTATTCTTGTTTTCTGCCTGTTTTTATTACCCCAAAAAATGACATTTAAAATTGTTAGATTTTTATTTAATATTTTAATCCGGTTAATGGGAATAAAACTTGTGATAAGCGGCAAAGAATACATTCGCCCGGATAAACCTTATCTTATCATGGGAAACCATCAAAGCCTTTTTGATATTTTCGTTATTCCGGCGGCTATTCCTATATGCTTTGTCGGTGTGGAAGCGGCCTATCATTTTTCTTTGCCTGTGTGGGGATATTTGATCCGTAAATGGGGATGCATACCCATAGAAAGAGACAATCTGCAAACGGCTGTCTTAAGCCTTGAAACTGCAAAAAAAACACTCTTGTCTGGAATGAACATTGGAATACTGCCTGAAGGCCACAGGACCCTCACAGGAAAACTTGGATCCTTTAAAAAAGGACCGTTTTATTTGGCCAAAGGCGCCCGTGCAGATATTCTGCCGTTTGGAATAAATGGTCTGTTTAATTACAATCGGAAAGGCAGCCTAATTTTAACCCCTGGAAAGGTAAAAGTAAGTATAGGCAGACCGATTCCCTATGAAACTTTTAAAGATTTATCTGTAGATCAATTAAGAAAAATTACCTTTGATAGGATATACAATTTAAGCCAACAATTTTAAGTCTATGATAAAACCGGTTTAAGCCAACAATAAAGCCTGGCAGTTGAGAAAGATTTCCTCAACTGCCAGGCTTTGATTTGTCAATTCTTGGGCAGGTTATTTACTTGTTTTCTTCTTTTTCAGCACTTACCCGGTCAATGACTTTTTTTGCCAGATCCCCGGGGATTTCATCATATTGGGCAAATTCCATGGTAAAGGTTCCCCTTCCACCTGTCATAGAACTTAAATCCGGTGCATACCGCAGTATTTCGGCCATGGGAACCAGGGCATTGATGATCTGTTTGTCGTCTTCAGAATCCATCCCAAGAACCCTGCCGCGACGTGAATTTAAGTCCCCCATAATATCACCTGTACTATCTTCTGGAACTTTTACACCAATCTTCATTACCGGTTCAAGTAACACTGCTTTTGCATCCACAGCAGCTTTTTTAAAGGCCAAACTTCCCGCCATTTTAAATGCCATTTCCGAGGAGTCAACGGAATGGTAAGATCCAAAGTCAACTGTTACCCTGAAATCCACACAGGGAAATCCTGCCAGAATACCTGATTTGGATGATTCCCTGACCCCTGCCTCAACTGCCGGGATATAGTTTTTAGGGATTACCCCGCCGACAATTTTATCTACAAATTCAAATCCTGAACCTTTGGGAAGGGGCTCAAGAACAATCCAGCAGTCACCATACTGGCCATGCCCGCCAGATTGCTTTTTATGTTTCCCCTGAACACGTATTTTTTTCTTAAAGGTTTCCCGATACGCCACCTTTGGTGTCTCAATGTCCATTCCCACATTGAATTTTCTCTGAATTTTTTCAGCGGTCACCTCAATATGGACCAACCCTCTACCAGAAAGAACTGTCTGCCTGGTTTCTTCATTCCTGTTCAGTTGAAGTCCTGTATCTTCTTCAAGAATTTTTCTGACAGCCTCATGAATTTTATCTTCATCATTTTTTGCTTTAGGTGAAATAGCAAAGGAAATGACAGGCGGCATGGGTTTGGGTGCTGGGATCTGGATGTCTTTCCCACCTGTTAAAGTATCACCGGTTAGCGTGCTTTTTAGTTTTGCTACAGCAACAATAGAACCTGGAAGGGCACTGGTAATGGTTTTCTGCTCTTTACCCGCAATCTCTAGAAGCTGGGAAAATCTTTCTTTTGTATCTTTTGTTGTATTAACAACATTGCCTTCTTTTCCAAGGGTTCCTGAAATCACTCTAAACAAGGAAAGTCTGCCCGCATATGGATCAACAATCGTGTTAAAAACAAGTCCGCAGAATTCTGCATCAGGATCAGGAGAAATAATAACATCCTCTCCTTTGGAATCTTTTGCTATCCAGTCACCGCGGTCAAGAGGAGATGGCATATAATCATTGATAATATCAGAAATCATATCAATACCGATCATTTTTGTGGCGGAGCAACAAATGGCAGGATAAAACTGGGCATCCATAATACCCTGTCTGAAAGTTGCCTTAAGTTCATCTTCAGTAATGTCTTCTCCTTCTAAATATTTTTCAAGAAGCTCATCATTGAGTTCAGCCACATTTTCGATAAATTCTTCCTTTGCCATTTCAATGTCTTCCAATATATCAGAAGGAATATCTATTTTGCTTGATTTTCCGTCGGCATCAAATTCAAAAGCCATGCCTGAAATAATATTTACAAACCCTTTAAAGTTGTTTTCAGAACCAATGGGGTAACAAATTGGAAGCACCTTTTTTTTAAGTGCTGTTTTGCAGGCCTCAATGCAGGTTGAAAAATCTGATCTTTCACGGTCCAACTTATTGACTATTATAAACCCGGGTAAATTATATTCCAATGCACTGGCCGCAGCTTCTTCGGTCATGGCAGAAGGACCTCCGACTCCGTCAATAACAAATACCATACAGTCTGCAACAGGAAAGCATGTTTTAGCAGCAGAGAAAAAATTCTGATCACCAGGAGTATCCAACAACGTAATTGTATGTTTATTATGTGTATACTTAATAAAAGAAGTATTAATACTCTGCTGTTTCCTGGTTTCTTCAGGTTGAAAATCCATGATAGTATTTCCTTCTTCAACCTTTCCAAGCCGGTTTGTAATGCCGGCCTTAAATAGCATAGCCTCAGCAAGAGTTGTCTTGCCCGCACCTCCATGCCCAGCCAGAGCCACATTTCTCATGGTTTTGATTTCTTCGCTCATTACTGCTCCTTATAAACAATTAATAATAAAGTTATATTTAAATAATCGAATTTAAATAAAATTAATAGTGTTAATTTAAATTTTCTTTAAAATTTAAGTATATAATGTATTCTTTATTTCCTTTAGGACCTGAAATAGGGGAGGGGACGACCTGATTTACCAGATATCCACGCTCTTTGAAAAACACTTTCAAATCCTTGATCACTAATTTTCTAATTTCAGGATCCTTTACAACACCCCCTTTGCCAACATTTTGTTTTCCTGCTTCAAATTGAGGTTTAATCAACGCCAAAACCAGCGTATTATCTCTCATAAATTTTTCAGCAGCCGGTATAACTACCTTTAAAGAGATAAAAGAGGTATCTGCTACAACTATATCCATTTTTTCATTAATTACTTCATAGGGCAATTGTCGGATATTGGTCCTTTCAATAATCTTTACCCTCACGTCCTGCCTTAAAGTCCAGTCAAACTGCCCATATCCTACATCAACTGCATATACTTTAGCAGCTCCATATTGAAGCAGACAATCAGTAAACCCCCCGGTTGAAGCACCAATATCAAGACATGTCAAACCCTTTACCGATACTGGAATGCTTTTTAATGCAGCTTCAAGCTTGAGTCCCCCTCGACTGACAAATGGATTGTCATCCTGTTTCACAATGACAGCTGCATCATTGGCAATCAGTGTTCCAGGCTTGTCCACTGGGTAATCATTCACCAATACTTTGCCGGCCATGATGAGCGCTTTTGCCCGGTGACGTGATTTTACCAAACCCTTATCAACGACAAAGGCATCAAGTCGGGTTTTATTTTTCAACCCTTTATTCAATTGTTTTGCCATGTAAGTCTATAGCTGCCTTTACAATTGCAGCGCTGTCTATTTCATAATCGTTTCTTAAAATATTCTGGGGGCCATGCTCGACAAATATATTTTTAATGCCAATCCTTTTCAGGAATAATCCTGTCACGCCTTTATCTGCTAACATCTCCAGAACGGCAGATCCAAATCCGCCATCAAGAATATGCTCTTCAACGATGATAATTTTTTTAATTTTTATTGATAATTCAACAATCAGATCTGAATCAAGGGGCTTTACAAATCTTGCATTGATGATCGTTGCAAAAATACCCTGTTCCTTAAGACATGTATTTGCCTTTATGGCCTCAGCAACAGAATTTCCTATGGCAATAATTAATAGATCATCACCTTGATTTATTACTTGAGCCTTTCCAATTTCCAAAGGTTCTGGATTCTCATCAATTTGAACTCCAACTCCAAGATCCCTTGAATATCTTAAAGCTATGGGTCCGTCATGCTGGACAGCAGTAACAATCATTCTTGCCAGTTCATTTTCATCCTTTGGTGCCATAATTGTCATGTTTGGCATACAGCGAAGATATGAAAAATCAAAAAGGCCATGATGCGTGGGCCCGTCCTCTCCTACAATACCGCCCCTGTCAATGGCAAATACAACGGGATGGGCATCAATACAGACATCGTGAAGGATCTGATCAAAGGCTCTTTGCAAAAAGGTGGAGTAAATGGCAACAACGGGTTTTAAGCCTTTGGATGCAAGCCCTGCAGAAAAAGTGACGGCATGCTGTTCTGCAATACCAACATCAAAAAACCTTTCTGGATATTGTTTGGAAAATTCTATTAAACCTGTTCCCTCGGGCATGGCAGCTGTCACTGCAACAATTTTTTCATTTGTTTTTGCAAGTTTGACCATTTGAGAACCAAACACCTGGGTATAGGTTGGTATCCCATTGGGTTTCTTATTACTCTTTCCTGTGTCAACGGCAAATGAACCCACACCATGAAAATAGATTGGATTTTTTTCTGCAGGTTCATATCCTTTTCCTTTGATAGTTGTAACATGCAAAAGAATTGGATCCTTTGGGTTTTTAATGTTTTTCAGAATATCGATCAAATGGTCTAAATTATGTCCGTCAATGGGTCCGAAATAGTCAAAATTAAAGGCTTCAAATAACATGCCTGGCGTAACAAATGTTTTAAAGGATTCTTCAGACCTTTTTGCAATATTATAAATATCATGACCGATTTTAGGTAAAGATTTTAAAAACACACCAAATCGATTTCTCATGGACTGAAGATATTTAGCGGAAAAAGTCCGGCTTAATAAAGAGGACAGGGCACCCACATTGGCTGAAATGGACATGTCGTTGTCATTTAAAATAACAATAAGGTTTTGTTTTGAATCCCCGGTCTGGTTCAATCCTTCAAAGGCCAGTCCTGCAGTTAAAGAACCGTCTCCGATAACTGAAATAACATCAGACATATCATTATTTAAATATTTAGCATAACAGATCCCAAGGCCTGCGGAAATAGAGGTCGAGGAATGCCCCACAGTGAACCCGTCATAGGGGCTCTCTTTAATTTTTGAGAATCCTGAGATACCTTTATACTGACGAAGACTGTCAAAGGTGTCATTTCTACCGGTTATTAATTTATGGGCATAAGACTGATGTCCGACATCCCATATCAATGTATCCTTTGGCAAGTCAAAAACATAGTGGATAGCAAGTGTCAACTCTACCGCACCCAGACTTGAGGCTAAATGTCCGCCATTTTTAGAAACAACATCAATAATTCTTTGTCGAATTTCTATTGCTAAAAGTTTAAGCTCTTTTATTGACAGCTCTTTTATGTTTCTTGATGTATTTATTTGTTCAAGAAGGTTCAAAATTTATCAACCTTTATTAGTTAATGGTCTCTGGTAATAATATAATTGGCAATCTCTCGTAAAGGTGTTGCTTTTTCGTCAAATTCCCAAATCGCCTCAATGGCCTTATCTATAAGATTTTTTGTAAATTTTTTTGACTCCTCAATGCCAATAATTGCAGGAAATGTCATCTTTTCATTTAATGTATCAGAACCGGCAGCCTTACCCATTATTTTTGGATCACCTTCAATATTCAAAATATCGTCCACAACCTGAAACGCCATGCCAATGTTATCTGCATAAGCAATCAATTTGTCAATTGTTCCAGAATCAGCTCCAGAGCTTAAGGCACCCGCCTCAACACTGGCAGTTATCATTTTGCCTGTTTTAAGTGCATGTATTTTTTTAAGATGGTCTAAGTCGTTATTTTGTTTTGATTGAAAAGACTGCATATCCAGCATTTGTCCTTCAACCATTCCTTGAATCCCGGCTGCCTGTGAGATTTTCGAAATCAATTTAATCCTTGTTTCATAGTCAGGATATATATCAAAAACCTGTTCTGGATTAGAAATGACATTAAATGCCTGTGTCAATAAAGCGTCTCCTGCCAGGATGGCGGTGGGTTCAGAAAATTTCTTGTGGCAGGTCGGCAATCCGCGCCGCAAATCATCATTATCCATGGCTGGCAAATCATCATGAATCAAGGAATAGGTATGTATCATTTCAATGGCACAGCAGGCTGGCAGGGCGATTAAAAAATTTTTTCCACAAGCCTGGGCAGAAGCCATTGACAGGATGGGCCGCAATCTTTTCCCTGGTGCCATAAGAGAATGATCCATGGCCATAATCAGTTCAAGCTTTTTATCATACTGAATAAGGATCAGTTGCAGATACTGGTTAACAATGGCTTGTTTTTCTGTTAAATATTGCGACAAATTAAAATTCATATTATTCATCTTTAAATGGTAGTTCTTTCACGCTCCCATCATCATCTTTTGTAATCAAAGATATTCTTTTCTCGGTTTTATCTAAAAGATCGAGGCAATATTTAGATTGTTTCATCCCGGATTCATATTTTTTGACTGCATCTTCAAGACAAAGATCCCCAGACTCCATTTGCCTTACAATCTCTTCAAGCTCTTTTAAAGCGGTTTCAAATGTTTTTTTTTTAACCATTTATTTTTTCCACCCTTGTAATCAGTCGTCCTTTTGAAAAGACAACCTCTATTAGATCATTTATTTTTACGTCCCTTGAATTTATAATCACTGCCTTATCTGAAACAAATCTTGAAATACTGTATCCTCTTTTCAAAAC
>Ga0075120_10000932_pt1 | contig 23853 bp, 21 predicted proteins | sample AntAceMetag02UKL_FD_69792 | JGI IMG/M metagenome (GOLD analysis project Ga0075120, IMG submission 69792) | Saline lake microbial communities from Ace Lake, Antarctica - Antarctic Ace Lake Metagenome 02UKL | ecosystem: Environmental > Aquatic > Non-marine Saline and Alkaline > Saline | place...
CCTAAGTCTATTTGGCCAAAATGCCAGGATTGGCATTTTGGCCAAATAGCAATTCATAAACAGGTATTGAGGTTCTGAAGGTTTCTCAAAAGCACGTCTGGACTGGTTATCATGCCCCATAGTTTTTGTCAGCCTGTTGGTGAATACAATTAACAGGGTAATGGCCGGACTTGCCTATGATATCCTGGTTGCCCGGGCAAGTTTAGATCAGACATTCAGATGGAGAAAGTCAGAGCAATGGTATGTAAAACAAAAGTATCCTATAATCCGAATATGTGGCCAAGCCTGAGTTGTGGCAATAGGTAAGTAAGGTCTGACCGGACAATATTTTTCCAATTACAACGGAGCTGATTGATATCGTCCTTTCTGCGCATGGCACTGATCAATAATCCTATGGTGTCGGCATATTTCCCAATAGCCTGGCCACCGATGATTTTGCCATCCAGAAGAATTACACGCAGGTAATCTCCACCCTTTTCCCTTTCAAAGACTTTGGATTTCCCTGAAAGGCATTTGCTTCCCTGCAAGGTCTTTCCAAAACTAGCTGCATGGGTCTTAAAAAAATTGGTCCGGGCAAAGGCGTGTGCACCCAGGTATATGGTTTGTTTTCCTGAAATATTTTTGGCAACAATTTTCCCCTGCTCCAGCGCATTGTGCTTGAGTTGGAATATGGCTGTTTCTCCTGTGCTGGCGTCAATGGTTTCTACACAGTCACCACAGGCATAAATATCCGGGACATTAGTCTGCATGAATTCATTGACCAAGATGCCACGGCCGGTTTTAATGCCGGCGGTTTCAGCCAGCTTGGTTCCAGGAATCACACCCGTGGCAACCACTACCGTGTCGCACTCAATCTCACGCTGGTCTGTCACAACACCTTTGACTCGATCCTCACCTTTTATCTTGAGAACTTTTTCGCCTGTGCAAACGTTAATCCCATATCTTTCCATGGCAGCTTCAAGCCTTTTTGCCGTGGGCTCATCAAACAGAGTCGGTAGTATCCAATCAAGCAGTTCAATGATATAAACCTCATATCCTTTTTTCTTAAGTGCTTCAGCAGCCTCAATACCAATGGCACCGGAGCCGATGACCACGGCACACCTTCCCTGGTGAGAATTAAGTTTTTCAGTCTCAAAAAGCTGCTTGCAGCTGAAGACCCCCTGATTATCGATTCCCTCAATGGGCGGTATAAACAGTTCTCCACCATGGGCCAGTACAAGTTTATCATAATTGATTTGAAGCCCTTTATCTGTAGTGACATGCTTTGCCTCGGGATCAATACCAACAACTTTATTATTGAAAATCAGTTCGATATTATGATGATCATAATCTTCGATTTTTTTTCTGAAAATTGCATTTTTTTCAACATCCCCACCAAGGAAATATGGCAAGCTGCATGGATCATATTCCGGAACATTTTCAGCGGAAATGATGCATATTTCATTCCTAGATTCTTGCTGAATAAGTGTAAAGGCAACCTGGTTTCCGGCAATTCCATTTCCAATAATTACGATTTTCATAACACCTGCTCAAATATTTTGTTTGATATGGTTTTAATTTGTTTTCTCTTTTTCAACCTTAATACGGGTCCATCAACATTCAGGAAAATATCCTTCTCATCCGTCCGGCCTGTTGTCTTGCAACCTGGGTTATTTGCGCGTCAATCTCACATATGGTTAATGCCCCATGTTCATGGCATGCCTTAACACACCACGGCCCCTCAGGGTCATCTTCGCACATATCACAGGTCATTGACTGGCCCGTAAGGGGATTTTCCACAGGGCTTCCCACTGGGCAGATATAGAGACACGCCTTGCATCCTATGCAGGTTTCTGTATCCGTCACAATGGTTCCATTTGATTTTCTCACCCTTGTGTTCATGGGGCAAACGTCTATGCAGATGGGATTTTCACACGCCATGCAAATGATGGGAACATTGAAGTCCTTATTTTCAAATTGGAGAATTTTAATTCTGGAAAAGTTGGGATCATCCACGCCGTAATGCATTATTGAACAGGCCGTGGTGCATTGATGGCATGCTGTACATTTTTTAGGATCAATCTTTAATTGTTCTCGTCTTATTTCCATGGCACTGCTTGTCCTCGTGATACGTTAATATTTCATGTCCGTTAAAAATTCATCATACAGAATTTTTTTATGCCATAGTTTTTTCATGCTGTCAAGGTAAATCTCTATTTTTACCAGTATTTTTGGAAGAAAAGTCTGGTAAGCTTTTTCTATGTAATTTGTTTTTGAATAATTAGTTCGCTATGATGAACTTTATTGCAAAACTATGCTGGTAGCCCTGATCTTTTGCGATCCTGCTCTCAATTTTTGTCTGGAATGCAACAAAATGGTTGTTTTACGTTAATCCGGCCGGAGCATGGGTTGCGCTCAAAAGTTGACTATTGCACCTGGGGATAAAAAAAATCAAATACTATATTTTGTTGGTGAATGATTATTAACTGTAGGGTTGGAATTCGATTACGGTTTAGTTCAATATCCCATAAAGTTGATTGTCAGAAATATTTCGATAGGATGTTTTGTATATTATTATCTTAATTCCAGACAATTATTGAAGAGACAAGATTAAAGATAACTAATTTGATTTTTAAAGTGGTGCCTATGGGACTAAGTTGAAAATATTTTTATCCATTAAAGATATAAAATTTTCGCATCCCATAGTTTATCATGACAGAAGAAACAATACTAGAAATAAAGGCATATGTTGTTTGAATGCTGTAATAATTTATTAGAAAACCCATTACACTTGTACCAATTACCGCACTTACTACCGATACGAGATAAAATAAACCTATTTCAATGATTCGACTATGTCTGCCCGGTTTGAATACCCAAAATACATTAATAATATATGCAACCATATTCGAAAAAACAAATGTTACTCCATTTGAGAGCATAGAATTAACTGAGCGAGTTGCTAAATCCACTTCAGTAACAGTTAATTCTAAACTGACAACAACAAAATCTTTTTCCTGTAATGATGGGAAAATTTTCCAAGCAACAAAATAAAAAATAATTATATGCACGAAAGTTACAAAGCCACCTGAAATTCCATATTTTGCAAACTGAATTAATGGAACAGTGTTTGTTCTTTTAAACTTTTCAATAGAATTTTTGCTTAAAATTTTCTTTCCCTCTCATTAGTATTTATCATATAACCAATAATTGAGTAATTGTATGGATATTTTGAATTCAATTTATTTTGGAGATAATCACTCCAGGCATGGAAATGCAAGGGTAAAGTTATTACATACTAAAGCAGAATCAAAATTTTAACCTGAAAATCTTCTTTATTGGAGACAAAAATTAAGCGATATCCATTCTTATATGGTGCGGACTTTGTCTATTCATGTTGCCGACAAATCCCGGATTTAAACATGAGCACTATTATTAATATACATGTGTTCTCTGAATGGTAGCCAGATGCCACTTCTTGTGGTTGATGAAATTTTTAGTCCTCACACAGATAATCAAAAATATTTAAACCCTGAATATTAGTCAAGGATTAAGGGCTGATATTGGGTTTTCGATATACCCTAAGTCTATTTGGCCAAAATGCCAGGATTGGCATTTTGGCCAAATAGCAATTCATAAACAGGTATTGAGATTCTGAAGGTTTCGCAAAAGCACGCCTGGACTTGTTATCATGCCCCATAGTTTTTGTCAGCCTGTTGGTGAATACAATTAACAGGGTAATGACCGGACATGCTCATGGTATCCCGATTGCCCAGGCAAGCTTATATCAAATATTCAGAAGGGGTAAGTGTTTTTTAAACGGATTTAAACAGTCAAGTATTGATTAAACCCTGAAAAGCTGCAATTAATATGGAAAATATTATTTTTTTTAAAAAAGGAGTGAAAAAAAGATATGGAACCAGGAAAAACAATTGTTGGATTTATCGGTTTGGGCGTAATGGGGCAAAGCATGGCCACGCATATTTTAAATGCAGGATACAAACTGCATGTCTATACCCGCACAAAGCAAAAAGCTGAAAATATTATTTCAAAAGGTGCTGTGTGGGAAGATACAGTATCTGAGTTGAGCGCAAAATGTGATGTCATTATTACCATAGTCGGGTTCCCCGTTGATGTTGAAGAGGTGTATCTGGGGGATAATGGTATTTTAAACCATGCCAAAAAAGGGTCCATTGTGATAGATATGACCACGTCCAGCCCGGACCTTGCAATTAAAATTTATGAAAAAGCAAAAGAACAAGGCATTGAATCCCTTGATGCTCCAGTGTCAGGAGGGGATCTTGGCGCTAAAAATGCCACTCTTTCCATTATGGTTGGAGGGGATAAGGAAATTTTTGATAAAGTCTTCCCGCTTTTTGAAGTAATGGGTAAAAATATTGTGCTGCAGGGTAAAGCGGGTGCAGGGCAGCATACAAAAATGGCAAACCAGATTGCCATTGCATCTGGAATGGTAGCTGTCTGCGAGGCCCTGGCCTATGCTAAAAAGGCTGGTCTTGACCCGGAAGCTGTACTGAAGTGCATTGGACCAGGTGCAGCAGGATCATGGTCATTGAACAATCTTGGCCCCAGGATGATTGCAGGAAACTTTGAACCCGGGTTCTATATCCGGCATTTTATAAAGGATATGAATATTGCCGCTGCTTCATCAAGCCACTTAGGGCTTAAGACCCCGGGGCTTGATCTTGCCCTGTCTTTATATAAAAAAATGGAGGAAAAGGGATTAGAAAACAAGGGAACCCAGGCCTTGTTTAAATTGTATATGTAGACCACGTGGAGATCCTGGCTGAATATGGCTATTTAGGACTGTTTCTGGCTTCATTCCTTGCCGCAACCATTCTGCCTTTCAGTTCCGAAGTGGTATTAGGGGTTCTGTTAAGCCATGACTTTAGTCCATATGTGACTGTTTTTGTTGCAACAACGGGTAATGTGCTTGGATCTGTTTTAAACTATGGCTTAGGGGTTTGGGGCAGTCAGATATTGCTTAATAAACTGCTTGGAATATCAAATCTGGAAATTGGGAAGGCTGAAAACCGGTTTAAAAAATTTGGGATTTTCAGCCTTTTATTTGCATGGGTTCCCATTATTGGCGATCCATTGACGGTTGCCGCAGGAATACTGAAAATTAATTTTGCTTTATTCCTTTTACTTGTGACCGCTGGAAAATTTTTAAGATATGTTTTTGTCACCTGGGCCGTGTTGATTATTTAGTGCCAAAAATTTTATCCCCTGCATCGCCCAGACCTGGCAATATATATCCTATTTCATTGAGTCGCTCATCAACAGCAGCAACATAAATATCCACATCAGGGTGCTTTTGTGTTACTTTTGCAAGTCCTTCCGGTGCTGCTACTAAAAATAAGCCTTTTATGGTTTTGCATCCTGCTTCTTTAAGCAGGTCAATGGTGGCGATAAGGGTTCCCCCCGTTGCCAGCATGGGGTCAAGGATCAAAGCGATTCTTTCTTCCATGGCACTGGTCATTTTGACATAATACTGCACGGGCTTTAAGGTCTCTTCATTTCTGTAGAATCCTACAACGCTGACCCTGGCAGAGGGAATAAGGTCAAACACACCATCCATCATTCCAAGCCCGGCCCTTAAAATAGGCACAATGGTAATTTTTTTTCCTTTTATTTCTTCAATCTCAACGTCCCCGGCCCAGCCTTGTATTGTCTTTTTTTCCGTGACAAGGTTTTTTGTGGCTTCATAGGTCAAAAGTCTTGCAACTTCACCAGATAAATCTCTGAAGTCTTTTGTGCTGATGTCTTTTTGGCGCATTAATCCTAATTTATGTTTTATAAGAGGATGATCCTCTACAAATACGGCCATATTGCCTCCTTTTTTTTAGGATCGAAAATTTTATAAGTTAAACTAAATTGCTTGTCTTTTGGCCCATCTACTTCGTTGCATCAAAGGCCGAATACGTATAGTATGCAACCTTTAATGCGCCTTGTATATGGGCCAAAATTCTTCGCAATTTTTGTCCAACTTATTTCATCTCCGATCCTAAATAACGAATAAAGACAAAGGAGACGGGCACAGCTCATCTATTTCATACAGGTTTTTGCTTGCACAATACCCTTTCAAAATATACCCTTTATCCAATCCTTTCTGTGTGATGACCTGCATATGGGTATGATAAAACCAGTGACCATTCTCATGAAAATCTCCGATAAATGCAAAAGGTTCCCCTGCTTTAAATCCCCTTCCAGCCAGAGGCAATTTCTCTTTGTTCAGATGACCATAAAAACTGTAAAAAGTTTCAAAATTATCACTACCATGCATGAGAAGAACATGCCCCCCATAATTACCATCCCCTTTTTCATACCCACTTTCTATTACAATTGAATCCAAAGGGGCATGCAATGGCGTACCAAGGGGGACAATAATGTCAAGCCCCAGATGGTAAAATCGCTGTTCTTCAACCATCTGGGGGCATTGGGAAAGCGCTTTTTCCCGGTTTTCCAGATAGGATGATACGCCCCAGAAGTATTGACCTTTCATCATCTGGTCCAAACGTCTTTGAAATTCTTTTTGATCCCTGATATCCATGTTATCAAAGATCCTGCTTTGGCTTGATATATCCACAACCAGAGGATCTCCTTCTAAGTTGTTGAACACAGGCTTTATATCTACTTTTCCACTATAGGCTATGTATGGATATCGCATTTACCTTCCTTTCTATGAAACAGGAAAATCATTTGTTTTAGTAAGCCCCGGAACCTGAACAACCGGTTTTCCATTGTCGATTTCAACATCTTTGGCAAATGAAAAATTCTTATCCATTCCCTTATAGTAGGATTCATCATAACAATTTAGTTTTAATTTCAGAAAGTCTTTGTCATTTATAAACGATGAGGTCAAACCATAATCCACTTCGCCCAGCCGGGTGAAAATAATATATCTGGGGATTTCCCTTCCGCTGCCTTCCCTTCTGACCATGGTGGCAATATCGGTCACATCATAGGAGTCTACGGGATGATTTATGTTCCAGGTTCTCTGAACAGGGAGACCGGCCACATAAAGATGGTGGAACTCAATGCCTGTTTTCCGGGTTGCATAGGCAAGCTCGTGAATGGCCACATCTGAATCATTGACACCACCCAGCAACGTTACATTGCAATAAACTGTTATTCCCTTGTTATTCAGCCTTCTGGCAAGTTTTTCATGTTCATGGACAAATTCATCTTTTTGAATAAACCAAGTTTCTATTTCTACTCTTAAAGGATTAACAACACGCAGCTTGTTCAAGTCCCCAAGAGTATTAATGACAGCCCTGGTAAAGGACCTAGGAGACGTATTAAACTTCATGCTCCGAAGCCTGACCGCGTTGACATGGGGGATGTCTTCAATTTTTTTGATAATGCCTTTAATATAAAACAGCGCATCAATTGCATCTTTTTCAGACGATATGACCACATCAGTGATTCTGTTGTCTGATTTTATGTAATCGATTTCTTTATCTTGTGCATTAAAATCAATTTCAACCCGGGTTTCATGAAGGCGGCAAAGATGTTCCAAGCCTGTGTCCACAATGGATTGTGCTGTTTGCCTCACATTGACCAGTTCAAGTTTTAATTTTTGAATATCTTCTTTTTGGGCCGGACTGTTTTTTTCGGATGTTCTTTTGGGCCTTGACCCGATAAGATAGGATTCATCTCCTATTTGAGCCATATACTTAATATCAATGGTACCTTCATCATTCGTCCTCATAGTGTCCAATTCATTGGAGAGAGGGGCAAAGGATTTAAAATACTCAGGCATATAAGGCGTCCTGAACCAGAGTAAATCGTCATTGTCTGCAACCTTTTCAACAGCCCATCCACTACTGAACCAGTCCATTTTTCCAACGGGCGTTGCCGTACATATCCGTGGAATAATACGATCTGAAAGATGTGCTCGAAGATAGCCTGCCATATTAATACCATACGACAGCGGTTTCCAGTAGATACTGTTACCGTGAATCGGGCTGCAGGGAATGTAAATATAATGCAGTTCAGCACCAGCGCCTCTTAGCAATCCAAAAAGTTTTATAAGCTCAGGCCCTTTATCATTACAGTCTCTCAAAAATGGGGTCTGGATATAAACAGCAATCCCATTGTTAACAAGATCGGATATAATTTCAAGACTTTCAGGCGACACCTCATCAGGATGAATAAAATGGGTGGCTACTTCCATTCTTTTTCCGTGCTGCTGAAGTTCAAGACTCTTTTGCTTAAGGTATTTCAGATAAGCAGATTCATTTTCAAGAAAAAGATTAGGATAATAGGCAATGGACCGTGTGGCAAGACGGATGGTCTGCACATGATCCACCTGCATAAGCCCGTCTATGGTCGCTGCCATATTAGCCCGGTTCATAAACGGATCACCGCCGGTTACCACAATTTCTTTCACTAAAGGAGAATTTCTTACATGCTCCACTGCTTTTTTGACATCATCCGGTTTTGGATTCTTCTCATTTCTGGAATCTTTATGTTTTCTGAAACAGAACCTGCAATACACGGGACAGCTCATGTTTAAAAGAAAAATCACACGGTTCTGGTACATCTGTTCAAGCAGCCCGTCATGAAACTGGCCGATCCAGGTATTGGTAAACCCTGTGGAATCCAGCTCTTCAATAAAAGGCATGTACTGATAGGCAACCTTCTTTGATGCCATTATCTGCCGGATAGTATGGCGTGAAAGCCTGACCGGGTACATTTCAATAACTTTTTGAAGATCAGACCGGTTCTCTTCAAGAATATGAAAATTTGTTAACTTTTCAAGCTGTTGAGTGTCCTTTATGGAAATATAACCACTTCCCGGGATCACCTGCTCGAGTATGGCCACAAGCAGGGCATGGGGCAATAACAGGCCCTGAATAGTAATTGCCTGACCCTGGGCCTGTGCAACGGCATTTAAAATAAAGCCATAAAAACCTTTGGGATCATTTTCATACCCTGTTGCTTTCAACAGATTTGAAAATTGAGTCTCCCCATCTTTGCCTCCGACTGTTTCCCAGAACTTGGTTTGAGCAAAGCCGCTGTTTTGATAGATTTCCAGGAACTCAACAGTACAATCGATCAAAGACTGAAGATTGACGGTCACCTCTTTTTTTGAGTTTTTAAAAACTACGGTTATTGATTTGTCTTCATACTTTTCCATCTGAACTTTCCTTTAAATAAATATTGTTACCTTATTTTCTTTTTTATTTTTGCAAATGCCTCATTCTAATTTTTCAACAATGAGGTCAATTTTGTTTTCAATTCTTTGGGGCCTTAAATAAATAATAGACTGTATTCCTCGGAAACCCGCACCCCATAACTTTGGCGAAAATTTTATCTTCAGACCCCGGAGCAATTTGAATAACCAGATATTCCCTTGAAAAATCAGTGTCAATGACCTTCTGCCATGAATAATTTTCTTTTTTCAGATACTTGTAGGCAATAATATCATCGGAAAATATTGAATTCTTTTCTTTTGTTAAATCATTTTCAAGAATAATATAACTCCTTAAAGGATCAAGATTTTTCTTAATCCAGCCAAAACTTTTTTGAATTATTTTATGATCTGAAAAATTTTTAAGCATCAGTCTTTTTAACCTTATTTTTAACGCACCGCTCCATTTGAATTGATCTTAATTCTATTTTTTATCTGATTTTTTTTAAATTTAACTGATCTTTATTTTTCGCATCAAACCTTAAGCAGCCGACAATGCTCAGGATCAACTTTAACAAACACCTCATCACCCCGCCGGTACGGAGATCGCTTGACAAAATTGATTGCATGCAGCACAAGCTTGTTTTCAAGTTCTACAAAATAACTGACTTCTCCCCCCATATAACTGCGATCCTTTATCTTTCCGAAAAAAACATTCATTCCTTGTTCCGGGACATGGTCTGCTCTGTAACCCAAGTGACATTTTTGCGCCCGGATTACCATTTCCACCTTGTCTCCTTTGTTAAATTTTCCTGCCGGAACTGCAAGGCAGCTAGTGTTATCATCCAGGGTGACACTCAAATAATTGCCTTGTTTCTCATTTACAAGGGCATTGAGAAAATTGGAATGCCCTAGAAAATCTGCGACAAAATGATTGATCGAGTTATTATAAACCTCTTCAGGATCACCTTGCTGCTGAATAAACCCGTCTTTCATGACCACTACCTTATCTGACATGGACAATGCCTCTCTTTGATCATGGGTAACAAAGATAGTGGTCACTCCCAAAGCCTGCTGGAGATTATCAATCTCTCTTCTCATATCTTCCCTTAAATTCTCATCCAGAGCTGATAAGGGTTCATCCATCAACAACACATCCGGTTCAATAACAATGGCTCTTGCAAGGGCAATACGCTGTTGCTGACCACCTGATAACTGGGACGGCATCCTGTCCCCGACTCCGGGAAGCCGGACTGTTTCCAGGGCTTTTTCAACTTTTTCTTTCATAATGGCTTTTGATGCACTCCTGTACTTGAGTCCAAACGCCACATTATCGAAAATGGTTTTATGGGGAAAAAGTGCATAGTTCTGAAAAATGATACCCAGGTTTCTCTTGTGAATGGGTGTGTCATTAATCCGTTTACCCTTGATAAAAATATCACCATGGGTTGGTTCCTCCAAACCTGCAAGCATTCGCAAAAGTGTTGTTTTGCCGCATCCTGACGGCCCGAGAAGCGTTACCAGAGAACCCTCCGGAATTTCAAGGTCCATCTTTTTAACGGCAACAACTTTTCCAAACCGCTTTTCAATTCCTTTGAACTTTACAAATGCAGGATCTTTTTCCTGTTTCAAAACATATATCTCCCAAACTGTCAGAAAGAAATCTTCAGAACCTGTAAGCTTGACACAAAGGAATCAGGTTCTGAAGATTTTTAAGTTAAATTATTTACCGGCCATTATTTTATCAAATTTTTCCGCCCATTCAAGCTGCTTTGGACCCCAGTATCCGGGATCTACAAAAGAATACCCTTTCAAAGTTCCTGTTGGATCAAATCCAGGCAGGCTGGCAACATCCGCAGGAATTTTAACCTTTGTCGGGTCAAGGCTCGGCGGATAGCTTTGTCCATTTGCAACGGCAAATGCACATTCCGGAATCAGCATATAATTGAGAAGTTTATATGCATCGTCAAGATTTGTTCCTTTCATAACAAAAATACATTCCTGCCATGTATATGCATTCTCGGGAATTAAAAGTTTTATATGAGTATGCCCCTGCTTCTGTAGAGTTGTCACACGGCCCGACCATACAATTGATGCATAGACCTCTTCATTGGCCAATAGGCTCATCTGTTCAGCGCCGGAGGCCCAGTATTTTTTAAGAAGACCGCGTTGCTCTTCCAGTGCCGCCCATACTGCATTAATATCTTTAATATTATTAGGGTTCTGTCCTGTCTTCAAGGCTGCATACCAGATATTTGTTCTCCAGTCTGTCCATGAACCGAGCTTGCCTTTAAGGTCTTTATCCCAAAGCAAGGCTGCCCCAAGCTTCTTGGCTTTTTCATCTGAAACATATTTTGAATTATACGCTAGAGTTGTTAAACCGAAATCATACGGAACCGCAGAAAGTTTTCCCTTTGAAATTGCACGGAGAGGTTCCATCATTGCCGGCATTACTGTCTTTAAATTAGGTATTTTGCTTTCATCAAGGACCACATCAAATCCTAGATCCACGTAGCGCTTATAGTCAAAAACCCCGGATACATGGGCAGTGTTAAACTCTCCGCCGGGAGGAAATGATGCCTTTACCTTTGTAAGATAAGAGTCTCCATCGCCGAATTCTCCATCAATCACCTTGATGCCGGTTGCCTCAGTGAACGGCTTAAAAGCATATTTCCTAAATGCTTCTGAAGTAGAGCCGCCCCAACCATCAAAACGTATGGATTTTGCAGCCAGAGCATTTCTCATCATTCCAAAAGGTCCGCCAACAAGACCTAATGCAGCGCCTGAAATGCCTAAATACTTTACAAAATCACGTCTTGAAATTTTGCCTTCCATAAAATTTTCATAAACATCGTCAAGCCTTTTCCCTAGTTTTTCTTTCATACTTCTTCTCCCTTTGATTTAAGATTAAACTACACTATGTTTATTTGCCCGAGCCTTTTGCAAACTTTCTTGAGATATACCCTGCAAGCAGGGGGATTGAAATCGTCAGAACAATCATCACTGCACCAAGGGCATTAATTTCAGGACTGATGGAGTTTCTTAGCATACCGAATATTTTAATGGGAACAGTCTGGTTCTGAGTTGTTGCCCAGAAAAGCGTTGCGGTTACATCATCAAATGATATGGTAAATGAAAAAAGCATCCCGGCAAAAATGGCCGGTGCAAGTAATGGAAATGTTATTGCCCTAAATGTTTGAAACGGACTTGCACCCAGGGACAAGGCGGCTTCTTCGTATTCTTTTTTAATACCGACAAGCCTGGCCTGTACAATAAGAAGGACATAAGGCAGTGTCAGGACGACATGCCCAATTAGCAAAAGCAGAAAACTCTTTGGCTGCTGCAGCCATCTGATAAATAAAAGAAGAGCAACACCTAATACTACTTCAGGGACCATTATGGGAGCAATAAGAAGAGTGTTTAAAAATTCTTTGCCCTTAAATTCATATCGTATAAACGCTATTGCAGCAGGCACACCAATAGCGGTTGAAAATATTGCAGTCAAAGAACCCAGAACCATGGAATTTTTAAACGCATCAAGGATGGAAGAGTTATGGGCAAGCTTTACAAACCATTTAACACTGAACCCTTCCATGGGAAAAGAACCAAACTGATGAGGGTTAAAAGCCAGGATAACAACCGCAATGATCGGGGCAAACATCCAGACATAAACCAGCAGGGTATAAAGTTTGATCAATGACCAACCTGAAATTATTTTTTTCATATAGCGCCCTAACATTTAATTTGAATTATTATTCATTGCTCAATGCTTTAAATATCTGGTTGATACCCATATACCGGTTATATGTATATACTATTATCATCAACAGAATCATCAAAATTGCACTGATAGCCGAACCAAAAGGCCAGTCAAGTGTGCCTATTATTCTTTTAAAAATCAGATTGGCGATCATTTCATCCCCGGGACCTCCAAGGATCATTGGCGGCAGATACGTGCCACAGGTTAAAACAAAAACAAGAAGGCATCCTGCACTCACGCCGGGAAGGCTCAATGGCAGGGTAACCTCTCTAAATGCCTGCCATTCCGTGCATCCAAGACTTTTTGCAGCCTCAGCTAGACTTTTATCAATGCCGTCAAGGCTGACGTAAATATTTAAAATCATAAATGGGAGCAGGTATTGTAACAGTCCCATGATGACTGCGCCTTCGTTATAAAGCATGGCAAGAGGTTCCTGTATGAGGCCAATCTTTATTAATACATGGTTTATCAGTCCTGAATCCCCGAGAATATTAATCCAGCTCAATGTACGGATAATAAAACTTATCCAGAAAGGCAGCAACACTAAAATCATTAGAAATGGTTTGAGCCGTGATTTTGTTTTGTAAAAAAAATAAGCCGGTATATATCCCATGACAAGACATATAAAAACTGTTTCAAGGGCAATTCTGAGGGTTTTCAATAAAATTGAAGGATAAAAAAAATCTTCAAAAAATTTAGCGTAATTGCCAAACTGAAAGGCGGGGATATCCTGACCACTTGGTGCCCTTAGCCAGAAACTATAAACAAGCACAAAACATATCGGAATAACAAGTAGAAAAAATACAGCGGACAAAGATGGTGATAAAAGTAACCAGGGTTTCCATAATTTTTCTTTCATAAATCAAAGTCCTGTTTCTTGAATCAGTTTTAATTTTTTGAAAAAACAACAAATATATGCCAATACTATAACAAAGCAAATTCCATACCATAGTTCTGGAATAATTATTTAAGTATTTGAAAACAATTGATAATTTTAATTATATATTATTTTAGTCCTGATATATATAATTTTTTGATTCATTGTCGAATCGCATCTAATCATTTAACTATTTGAAATGACTCAACATTTATTATGACTCAAAAATGAATCATAAGACAACCCGCCAAACTGGCTGTATATAGAGGGTTAAAAAGATATTGATTTAAAATTGAATCGATATTACTTATTTTATAATATTGATGCCATGCTTTTTTCAATGAGCTTTGAAATTGTTGGTGAACCATGCTCAAAATCTGTCATAAATCAGTATTGTCTTGACACAAAACAAGTTCCTACCTTAGAACATATTCAGGATTATGAATTTGTGCGGAATCAGAAAATTGCTATATAGATAATCATGGGGTTTATTTAGTAAGGGCTATAAATTAGCGAGGTTAAACATAGATGAAGATTGAAAACCTGGATGAATTAATTCAGTTTAGAAGGGATTTACACCAAAACCCTGAGCTTTCCGGAAAAGAGTATAAAACTCAAAAAAAAATATTGAACTTTATTTCTAAATTCTCCCCTGATAAAATAATCAAAAATTTAGGCGGAACCGGTTTAGCTGCAGTTTATAATGGTATTAATTCCGGGCCTACTATAGTATTTAGAGCCGATATTGATGCCTTGCCTATTCATGAAGAAAATAATTTTGAATATGCTTCTAAAACTCCAAATGTCAGCCATAAATGTGGTCATGATGGTCATACTACTATGGTTGCCGGTTTAGGGAATATATTACAAAAAAACAAACCGAAAACAGGCCGGGTGGTCTTACTCTTTCAACCTGCGGAAGAGACAGTGAAGGGTGCAAAAAAGGTTGTTAACGATCCAAAATATAGCCAAATCACTCCTGATTATTTATTTGCAATTCATAACTTTTACTCTGAAGAAGAAAATCAAATTTTACTTCGTTCAGGTCAAATGACTCCTGCTGTCACAACTGCTCTTATTAATTTGGAAGGTATTGGTGTCCATTCTTCTCGACCGGAAACCGGCATAAGTCCCTACAATGCTGCAACAAAAATCATATCAAAAATATATGAGTTACAAAGACCGGATAACATTGACTTTGATGATTTTTCCATGGCCACGCTTGTACACTTTGTTTTGGGAAAAGAAGCCGGCTATGGTACTGCACCTGGCGATGCACATATTGCTATAACTTTACGGGCATATAAGGATGAGGTACTAAATGATTTAACAGGTCAAATTGAAAAATATATCAATACGGTTGCAAAAGAAGAGAATCTGAAAAAATGGAGGATTTTTTATACTGATGATGCTATTGCCTGTATTAATGATGAATATTGTTGTCAGGTTGTTAAAAACGCTGCAAACCAAAATAATATTAATATTAAACATATGGATACCTCTCTTAGAGGTGGAGAGGATGTTGGCTATTTAATTAATACCTGCAAAAAAGGGGGGGCATTCTTTTTGTTAGGTTTTGGGCCGGACCATACTGATTTACATCTTTCAAACTATGATTTCCCTGAAAAATTAATCGAACCGGGAATTAATATGTATAATTCGATCATAAACGAAATATTAAATAAGCAGGTGTAATTATTCGGGCAGAAAACAGACAAATAAAGGAATAGGATTATGCCTTACGATAAAATAGAAAATTTTAAAGGAAGTATTATTCAGCACGGGCACCATAATGATCGTGTGTATTTGATGCAATCAAATAAATTGCCATCGGCCAAGTTCCCTTATGAACTTGTTGATTTGGCTTATACAAACAAATATTCAAAAATATTTATAAAAATACCGGCAAATGCAGCAACTCTGTTTTTTAATGCCGGGTTTTTGGCAGAAGCCATCATTCCAGGTTTTTTTTCAGGAAAAGAAACTGCAGTATTCATGGGATTTTATCTAAACGATGAACGCAGCAGGGAAACCTGTATTGATAAAATAGAGAATACTTTGAAAACGGCTTTAGCAAAAAAGACAGAAGCTAAAGCATCTTGTTTGGAGAATCGATTCATTTTACGCAAGTGTAATAAAACAGATGTATCGGTTATGGCAAAAATATACAGAGAAGTTTTCCCTTCTTATCCATTTCCAATTCACAACCCTGACTATCTTTTAAAAACAATGCTAAGTAATATCAATTATTTTTGCATTGAAAAAGATGGTGAATTGGCGGCAATTTCATCTGCAGAAGTGAATGAAGAGGATGCTAATGTTGAAATGACCGATTTTGCAACACTTCCTGGGTGGCGGGGAAATGATTTTGGTCAATATCTTCTTGCCGGAATGGAAAATGATATAAAGAAAAAAAATATTAAAACTGCCTACACAATTGCCCGAGCCCTGTCGCCTGGAATGAATATCACATTTAGTAAAGCAGGATATCAATTTGGTGGCAGGTTGAAAAATAATACAAATATCTCTGGAAAAATTGAGAGTATGAATGTTTGGTATAAACCAATAATTGGTTAACACATATGAGTCACTTCCTTAAAATTACTTTTTTGTAATACTCACACCATACTTTTTTAATTTTCTTACAATAGAAGGCTGGCTGATCCCTAAAAAAGCTGCGGCCTGCCCTGTGCTTATGAATAAATTTTGCCGATAACCCCTTGCCTGTACCGGATTCCCCTATTGATAAAATATCTATGGATACAGCAATGCTGACAGGGCCCTTAAGAACCTTATTTATCTCAATGACCTGACCTAAGAAGTACCTTCCCGGAAAGAGTTCCGGTATGCGTATTCCTTTCGATAGTTAGTTGACCATTGACAAAAACATAGTTGATACCATCGGGGTATAAATCCGGTTTTTGCAAAGTTGCTCTATCCGTTATCGTGTCTGGATCGAATATAACCAGATCTGCTGCTAATCCTTTTTTTATAACACCGCGGTCAACAAGACCCAATCGAGCGGCAGAAGCTGCCGTGACTTTATGTATGGCCTCTTCCAATGTTAAAAGCTTACGTTCACGCACATGATATCTAAATAGGTATGCTATCCAAGAATAAGCATGATGATATTCTGTCTTTGATAAAGGTCCGTAAGGTGCGAGTGCCTGCCCATCACAGCACACTGAAGCCAGTCTATGTTTCAATACCATATCCCGGTCTTCCGGTTTATAGATTTCACCCTCCCACATAAGATTGGGAAACTCGATTCCTTCGTCAAGGAGAAGATCAAAAAGAACATCATAGGGATCCTTATTTTGTTCCTGAGCAATTTCTTCAAACGTTTTTCCTACCAAATGAGAATTTTTTGAAGATACTGCCAGGCGGACATTGCCCCACATATTAAGTTTTATGACGCGCCATATTGGATATTCATATGCTTTCATTTCTTTGCGACACTCCGGATCAGCAAGGCGACGGAGAGTTTCCTGCGGACCTCCTTCAAATGCCCACGGGGGTAAGGATGCCAGTGGTGTTGTCTGCCCCCCAAGGTAGGCACCAACATCAAAAGCAATGTCCAAACCAGAACGGCGTACGTCTTCGATGGCTTCCAGCACTTTAGACATGATACCTTCCGGGGCTCCGATTTTAGCCACATTGTGAGATATTTGAACAGTGGCGCCGGTACTTTGTCCGATTTCAATGGCTTCGTTGACCGCTTCCAAATATTTCAAATCACGATTGCGGATATGCGTCGCATACAGTCCGCCATATTCAGCCACGGGTTTGACCAGGTCAATTAATTCACGGGTATCAGCGGCGCTTCCTGTAGGATACTCAAGACCTGTCGAAAAACCAGCTGCACCTTCAACCATGGCTTGTCTGATTAACGAAACCATTTGCATAATTTCATTTGGGGTGGCTGGCTCCATACTATATCCTTTGACAGCCGCGCGGATAGTATTGTGCCCGACCAGAGGAACAACATTGACAGCGATTCCCGGATCCGCATATACAGCCTTGAGCTGGGATAAACCAGACCAACCAATATCATAATCCGGCAGAAAGGCGGTGAAATGTTTTTTGATGCGATCATAATTTTTAGAATTTATCGGAAATAGGCTGTCACCGCAATTACCAGTACATTCCGTTGTCACACCTTGATGAACTGAACTCTCGGCCAAACGGTTAATGAGAAGTGAAGCATCAGAATGACCGTGAACCTCTATAAAACCGGGGCACAATACCAATCCTTTTGCATCAATTACACGGCACGCCTTCTTGTGCTGAAGGTTGCCCAGGGCTGCTATTTTGCTTCCTTCAATGGCCAGATCACCTTTAAACCAAGGAGCCATAGTACCATCTACAATTCGTGCATTTTGGATAAGTGTATCAAACATTTACCTTTCCTTTTTTCTATATATTGTTGGAGAATTCCAGTTGTTTTGTCCTAATCTTGTCTAATTTTAAAGAAAATCTCGATATTTTTAAAACGACCGAAAAATACTAATTATTTGTATGCTCCACCCTGGGCTGGACATTATGACAGTGAACAAACCGATTGGGTACTATCTCTTTTGTTTCCGGCTCTTGAACACGACAGAGGTCTGTGGATTGAGGACAACGAGGATGAAAACGGCAGCCCTTAGGGATGTCAGAAGGATGCGGTATTTCACCCGTTAATACGGTTTTTTTCTTCCCGGCATTTTCCAGGGTCGGGACAACTTTGATCAAGGCCTGGCTATAAGGGTGCAAGGGCCGATCTAATACGGATAAGGCCGGTCCGATTTCAAGAATTTTTCCCAGGTACATGATGGCAATCCGGTCTGCAATGTAGCGGGTTAAAGCCAAATCATGGGTTACCATCAAATAGGTCAGGCTACGTTTTTTTCTTAAATCAGCTAACAGATTCAGTATTTCCACTTTCAACGACGCATCAAGCATTGAAACCGGTTCATCTGCAATAATCAAAACCGGTTCAAGGACCAGAGTCCCAGCGATTAGAACCCTTTGCCTCTGACCGCCGGACAATTCATGTGGAAACCTTTTTTCAAAGTCTTCCGGGGGCGTTAATCCAACATCCCTTAAGGCTTGAAATACAATTTCACGCCGATCATTTACACTGAGATTTTTTCTGTGAATTGAAAGTGGTTCGGAAACAATTTTGAAAATTGTTTCCCGTGGATTCATGGCATCAAAAGGATCCTGAAAAATCATCTGTATCTTGGTGCGTAAATCAATGCGCCCGGCCCGACTGCCTGCAAGTATATTTCGATCTTCAAAGCTGATTTCTCCTCGAGCCTCACGCATCAGCGCCATGAATGCTCTTGCAGCCGTTGTTTTTCCGGATCCACTTTCTCCAACAATAGCCAGGGTCTCCCCCTCAAAAAGGTCGAATGACAACCCGTCAACGGCCTTGATAAATTTTTGGGGGCGATTCCGTTGAAAAAGGGTAAATCCTTTGCGAGCTGAAAACCACACATTCAAATCATTAACATGGAAAAGAGATTTCTTCATAAAGACAGCCTATATAGATAATCGATCAATTTTAAAACATGCCGCACTATGGCCTGGAGCTATTTCAACAGATGGGGGAACTTCAAGGGAACACCCCTTATCCCCATAGGGACACCGAGGCAGAAAGGAACATCCTGCAGATATTTCTTTCAAGCGTGGCGGCACGCCTGGAATTGGTAAGAGCTGTGCTGTACCTTGTTCCATGCTCGGCAATGCCTTTATAAGCATTTGAACGTAAGGGTGGGCCGGATTTAAAAAAACATCGCTTACCGGCCCTGATTCCACAATCCGACCGGCATACATCATTGCCACCCGGTCGCAGACATCAGATATCAAAGATAGATCATGATTGATAAAAATCATTGAAAGATTGAATTTTTTGTTAAGGTCCTTCATCAGATTCATTATTTGGGCTTGAATCATAACATCAAGGGCAGTGGTGCATTCGTCGGCAATAATAAGGGACGGATTTAAACAGATGGCCATGGCGATCATCACTCTCTGGCGCATACCTCCTGAGAATTCGTGGGGATAGTCTCTTGCACGCTCCGGTTGAATTCCAATCAGTGTAAATAATTCCTCGACCCTTTCCCATGCCAATTTATTATTCATCCCTTCACGAACGGTAAGCACTTCTAAAATCTGCTGCCCCACCTTTTTAACCGGATTCAATGAATTCAGGCTTGCTTGAAAAATCATTGCCATCTCTTTCCACCATAATTCGCGGAGTTCCGCTTGATTCAGCGATAAAATATCTCGACCCTGAAACCATACCGTTCCCTCTCGAATCCTTGCATTGTCCTGCAACATTCTCATTATGGCCATGGCAGCCGTTGATTTTCCACACCCTGATTCTCCTGCCAACCCAAAGGTTTCGCCCTTTTTCAGGTCAAATGAAATTTGATGAACAGCCGTATAGTAATTTTTGCCCAGTTGAAACTCGACACTTAAATCTTTTACGTAAAAATAGGGATCATCTCTCATTGTCTACGCCTTAACCTCGGATTAAGCACTTCGTCAAAAGCATAACCACACATAGTAAACGACAACACTGCCAGAATAATCATAACTCCGGGCGGGACCAAGTACCAGTAGGCTTCAAATGTCATGGCAAGGCTAACAAAGGCATAATGCAAAATCATTCCCCAGCTTATGTGAGTCGGATCTCCCAGGCCTAAAAAACTGATAGTAGACTCCAGATAAATTGACGTGGCTACCACTAAAACAGTGTTAGCAAATACCAAGGGCATGACATTTGGAAGAATATGTCGCCGCACAATATGAAAATGGCTGGCTCCGAGCGAACGGGCCCTATCGACAAATTGTCGTTTTTTAAGGCTCATGGTCTGGACGCGAATAATGCGAGCCGTACCTGCCCAGATTAGAACACCTATAACCAGAATTGTGTTGAAAAGGCTTGGGCCCAAAACTGCCACCGTTATTAAAACAAGTGGAAGCCTGGGAATGACAATAAACAAATCCGTTATGCGCATCAACACATCATCCAGCCATCCTCCAAAATAACCGGAAAGCAATCCTACTATCGTACCAATAAAAATGGAAATAAAGGCACAGGAAAATCCAATCAATAGAGAAATCCGGGCGCCATAGATAATAAGTGAAAATAAATCCCGTCCAATTTCATCTGTTCCAAGCCAATGTCTGGCATCCGGGCCTTGCATTATTTCTCCCAAATCCGTCAAATCATATGGATCATACGGTGCCAGAAAGGGTGCGAACACGGCTATGCCGATTAATGCCAGCAGCATTACCATTCCGACCATTCCCATTTTATTAATTTGCTTTATAGTTGAAAAAGCACCTTCTATAATCATTGAATATCCTTTACAATTCAAGCCGTGGATCAATTTGTTTATATAGCAAATCAGCCATCAGGTTTGCGATTAAGGCGCAGACGGATATAACCAGAAATGCCCCTTGCAAAACCGGATAATCTCTACTAATCAGGGCATCAAATACCAGACGTCCCACCCCGGGCCATGTGAATACAGTTTCCGTCTGGATGGCACCGCCGATGAGAAGACCAAGATTCATGGCGGCCAGCGTCATAACGGGTAAAGCTGCATTTGGCAAAGCATGAGAAAACAATTGCCGGGTCCTTGAAAACCCTTTGGCCTTTGCAACAAGCATGTAGTCTTCCGTGAGTACATCAATTAAAGAGTTGCGCATGATAATAGCGTATTGCCCCAGCATTACCAGACTCAAGGTTATCATGGGCATTGCCATATGCCTTCCAATATCCATGGCTCTGGCCCACCAGGAATCAAAGCTGGCTCCAGCCGTCTCCATACCTGCCAGGGGCAACAGATTCCCCGCAAATAGCATAAAAAGCAACCCCAGCCAAAACACGGGGGTCGCCCACAGCAATTGTGATAAGGACAGACAAATAAAGTCTGCTGTCCTTCCGTTTTTTAGAGCGGCAATAATTCCTAAACTGCAACCCATTAAAATTGATAAAATTGTGGCAGGAAGCAGAAGTATTACGGTATTGACCAAGCGCTCGGCCAGTATCTCTGAAACCGGGGTATTGTAAACAAAACTGGTGCCCAACTCCCCTTTAGCGACATTGGCTAAATATAGACCGTATTGCTGTAGCAAAGAACCGTCGAGACCATACTGGGCTTTTAATTTATCTAAGGTTTCAATTGGTACCCGGGGATCGGAAAATAGTAAACGGATGGGATCACCTGGAAGCATGCGAAACAAAAAAAAATTCAATGTTAATATCATCCAGAGTGTAAGCAGGGAATATCCAATTCGTTTTACAAAATAGTTTTTGCTTTTCATTGATATGGATGCCGCCTTTTTGAATCAAAAAAATTCTATGTAATTTGGCTTGATTAATTAGCCAGTATTGTAAAGGCATTTCCCAGACGGGAAATGCCCCTGACAGTATTCTATTTAAATTTCACGCCCACAAAATTGTCACGATTCAAAGCGGAAATGACACCTCCCGGCATTTCTTCATCAAACCCTTCCAGATAATCGGATCGGTATGCACCGATGGAAGACATGTAATACAAGACGATTGAGGGAGAATCCCTATAATGTATTTCTTGCATTTTATAAATAAGTTTTTGCCTTTCTTTCGGATCTACAGCACGGATTTGTTGCTCGAAAAGCGTGTCATACTCAGGGTTCTTATATCCGGCACCGTTCCACTTTTGAACTTGAGATGACATATAAATCGATAATGAGAAATTGGGATCCGGCTGTCCTGAAAAACCCCATAAATACATATCCTGCTTATAATCAGGGAAGAGTTCGGCAAGAATCGTTCCTGCATCAGCAGATTGCAGGGTCAGATCGACACCGATATTTTTCCACCAACTGCGGATAAATTCAGCTGCTCTCATTTCTTCCGGCCACCTTGTAATCACTAACAATTTTATTTTTAGTTGCACACCGTCTTTCTGTCGTAACCCATCAGACCCGGATTTCCAACCCGCCTCATCAAGCAGACTGGCTGCTTTTTTCAGATCAAATGGATAAGGGGATATTTGATTATTGAAAAAATAAGGTATTGCATCCATTACGACAGATAACCCCGGCCGTGCATATCCGGAGTGTATGATTTTGGCCAGTTTTTCTTTATCGACGGCCATTGCCAAAGCGCGCCGTACTTTTGGATCGCGCAGTGCCGGGTGTCCTTTTCCAAAATCCGAACTATTGATGCATATATGTCGGTAGTAAAGGCTAGGCGTTTTTACAATTTTTATATTTTCGTCCCGAGACAGTGCCATGGCAGCGATCGAGGTCAATTCAGATCCGATTACATCAATATCCCCTTTTTTAAGGGACATCATCATGGGATCCGGCGATGAAAAATAAGAAAAAACAACTTGCTTCAAATGAGGCAGTGTTCGCCAGGTAGAATCATTTCTTGTAAAGCTCATGTAATTATTTTTCTTCCAGGTTTTAAGCATAAAAGGCCCTGAACCCAAAGGGGTAACATTGTCATACTTAACCGCTTTTTCTCCCGGGATTTTTTCCCACTTATGCTTGGCCACTATAAACACGTCGCTTAGGTCCGATGCCGTGGTTGCAATGGGTTGTTTGTATGTGAGCACCAATGTCTTTGGGTCCGGAGTTTCTATTTTCTCGATGTTTTTAAGGTAATTGATATAATTCGGGATCTTGTTGTCAATTATATATTTGTACGTAAATGCAATATCCTCGCTGGTGAGTGCCTGACCATCATGCCATTTTGCATTCGTCACTATATCAAACGTCCAGACGATACCATCGTCGCTTACTTTCCATGATTTTGCCAGCATGGGTGATACTTCAAGTTTATTGTTGATCCCCAACAAAGTATCGTAGAGCATACTGCGCATAATCGTGCCCCCCTGAACAGTATCATAGCCCATGGGATTCAAAGTACGTGGCTCCTGGCTCCAGCCCACTCGCAGTTGTCCATCCGCTTTTCCTGCATGCCCTATCACTGTTGAAGAAAACATGATAGCAATACAGATGGAAATGATCGAAACTATCCTTTTAAATTTCATGCACACCTCCCTAATTAAATAATTAAAACTATTA